>JADMIO011460597.1_pt1 | contig 70543 bp, 59 predicted proteins | sample 8958161 | NCBI WGS metagenome assembly JADMIO01 (sample SAMN16585339, study PRJNA669376) | soil metagenome | isolation source: Crop rotation soil | place: USA: Cullars Rotation, Alabama | collected 2011 | reverse complement strand
GCCGCGACTTCAAGTCACGTGAATTCCAAGCTTCGGATCCCACTGTGCTGGAAAGATAGAACGGCCACACGCCGAGGATGAAGCGATCGGCGAGCTGGGCAAAGCTGTTCTGCAGCACGTAGGCGATGGCCAGGCCGGCGGCGAGCCAGATGGCGACTGACGGTGTCTTGAAGCGCGGTGACACGCGTGCAATGACCGGGAAGAAGAGCTGCTGGTCGCTCATTGCGAAGAACACGCGAGGCCCCGTCATCATCGAACCATTCACCGACCCGAAGCAGGACAGCATCACGATGCCCGCGATGATCGATGCGCCCGCCGCGCCGAACATGGGGATCTGCATGGCCGCAGCTGCGGCCACGCGATCGGCGGCTGCGATGGATGCGACCGGCAACAGGTACAGGTACGCCGCATTGATCAACAGGTAGATGCCGAGAATCGCCGCGGTGCCCAGGATCAGCGCGCGCGGCATGTTGCGGCCCGGGTCCTTCACCTCGCCGCCGATGAACGAAAGATTGGACCAGCCATCGTAGGTCCACAGCACCGGCACCAGCGCTGTGAGCAGCGCGGAACCTGCGATGGCAGTGCCCGCTTCGGTGAAGTGCGCCGCGCTGCCGTTCCCTGCCGTGAACGCGAACAGTGCCAAACCCAGCAGCGCGCCGTACTTGAGCAACGTCGTCACGTTCATCAGCGCGGACGCATACGACACGCCCACGTAATTGAGCATCGCGATCAGGAAGATCACGATTGCCGACACGTAGCGCTCCTGTTGCGACGACAGCGCAACAAATTGCCCCAGATACTTGGAGAAGATGCTGGCAATGCCGCCCACCGCCGACGCGCGGATCACCGTCAGTTCCGACCACCCATACAGGAACGCCGGGAAGCGTCCCTCGGCCTCGAGGATGTAGGCAAAGATGCCGCCCGACCGCGGCAGGGCCGCAGCCAGCTCCGCAATCGTGAGCGCCCCGGTGAGCGTCACGACGCCGCCCAGCACCCACACCAGCAGCATCGCCTCGGGGTTGCCCAGCGATCGCGCAATCTCGCTCGGCACCCGGAAAATGCCGCTGCCGATGGTGGTGCCCACCAGGATGGCGGCGGCGCTCCAGAGACCGAGGGTGCGGGGGAGTCGTTCGGACATAGGCGCTAGGCCTTGGGCGTTAGGCGTTGGGCGCAGGGTGCGGCTGCTGATCGCCACATGAGCCGGGTGTCACAGCCAATATCGCTCCGATCGGACCGATTGGCGAACGGCTCGCCTAACGCCTAACGCCCAACCGCCGAATCGCCTATTTTGCCCCCATGTCCGCCGCAGCGACCGCCGCCGTCCGCAGTCCGTCCCTGGTGGCGGACCTGGTGACGCTCACCAAGCCGCGCATCATCTCGCTGCTGCTCCTTACCACCATCGCCCCCATGTTCATCACGCCGGCCGGGATGCCCTCGCTGGCCCTGATTGGCTGGGTGACGCTGGGCGGGTATCTCATGGCCGGCGGCGCCAACGCCATCAACATGTGGTTTGACCGCGATATCGACGACAAGATGGCGCGCACCCGCGCGCGGCCGATCCCGTCGGGCCGGATCCCCGCCGCGGCCGCGCTGCTGTTTGGCCTCACCCTTGGCGCCGTCGCGTTCATCATCTTCTGGCGCTACGCCAATCCGCTGAGCGCCTGGCTCGCGCTGGCGGGGCTCGCGTTCTACGTGCTCGTATATACGGTGTGGCTCAAGCGCTCGTCGCCACAGAACATCGTGATTGGCGGCGCGGCCGGCGCGTTCCCGCCGCTCGTGGGCTGGGCGGCCATGACCAACTCGATTGACCTCGGCGCCCTGTACCTGTTCGCCATCATCTTCTACTGGACGCCGCCGCACTTCTGGGCCCTCGCGCTCAACAAGCAGCGCGATTACGGCGCCGCCGGCGTGCCGATGATGCCGAATGTGTATGGCGTCCATGAAACCAAGCGGCAGATGGTGCTCTACACGCTGATGCTGATCCCGCTCACCATCATGCCCGCGGTGGTTGGCGTCACCGGCCTGGTGTATTTCATCGCCGCCGTGCTGCTGGGTTATCGCTTCCTGGTGCTGTGCCTTCGGATCCGCAAGGAAGAAGGTGTGACGCCCACCACGTGGAAGCTGTACAAGTTCTCGCTGTCGTACCTCGCGCTGCTGTTTGTCGCGATGGCCGTGGACCGGTGGGTACCCTTTGGGCACCGGGCGCCGCCGCCACAGATGTATATCCTCGATCACCCCGACTCAAACGCCCTTTCGCAGCGCTCAGGGCAGTCAATGCCTCCGGGAATGCAGATGAGCGGCGAGCGCGGGCATTGAAGGCAGGCACCGGTGCGCTGATCCGATTGTGGTCGCGTGTGCGGCCCTATCGCAGCGGCCTGGTGCTCGCCGGCATTGCACTCCTCGTTGCATCGGCGATCACGCTCGCCTTCCCCCTCGTTGTCCGGTACCTGCTCGACGCCGCGTTTCTCCAGCACGATCGCCACATCCTCAATGAGCTGAGCCTCGGCCTCCTTTGCCTGTTCGGGATCCAGGCCGTGCTCAACTACCTGCAGACCTATCTCCTGTCGGCGACCGGTGAAAAGGCGGTGGCCGGGCTTCGTCGTGAATTGTTTTCCAAGCTCCTCGAAATGCCACCGGGATTCTTCGCTGATCGGCGTACCGGCGAACTCACGTCCAGGCTCACGAGCGACATCGGGCTGGTGCAGGGCGTGATGAGCCACCAGATCGCGGAATTTGCGCGCCAGGCGCTGGCACTCCTCGGCAGTGTGCTCATGCTGTTCCTCATGCAGTGGAAGCTCATGCTCACGACGCTCGGCGTCGTGCCGATCGTCATTGCATCGGGATTCATCTTCGGGCGCCGCCTGCGCAAGATGACGACCCGCGTGCAGGACCAGGTCGCCGATGCGACGGCGGTGGCCGAGGAAGCGTTCTCGCAGATCCGCGTGGTGCAGGGCTTTGCGCAGGAGGGCCACGAAGCGGCCCGGTACGGCGAGCGCATCACGAATGTGGTGAGCGCCGCGCTGCAGCGCGCGCGGTCACGAGCCCTGTTCTTCGGGGTGCTCACCTTCACCGCATTCGGCGGCGTGACCGCGGTGATGTGGCAGGGCGGCCGGATGGTGCTCAACGGCGAGCTGACAGCGGGTGCGCTCGTGTCGTTCCTGCTCTACACCGTCACCATCGCGGCGGCCATCGGCGCGCTCACGTCGGTGTACGCGTCGTTCCAGGAAGCGGCCGGTGCCGCGACCCGCGTGTTTGAACTTCTCGATTCGCGGCCCGACATCGCTGATCCGGTCTCGCCGCACCCATTGCCACGGCGCGTTGAAGGTGCTGTCGAGTTCCGGAATGTCTCGTTCAATTATCAGGGGCCGAGCGGCGCGGCTACGCTGAGCGACGTGTCGCTAGCGCTGCGACCGGGTGAAGTCGTGGCGGTGGTGGGGCCGTCGGGCGCCGGCAAGACCACCATGGCGTCGCTGTTGCCGCGCTTCTGGGATGTGCAGCAGGGCGCCATCACGCTCGATGGCATCGACATCCGCGAGCTCGCGCTGCACGACCTGCGGAGCGCGATCGCCACGGTTCCACAGGAACCCGCGCTGTTCAGCGGCACGGTGCGCGAGAACATTGCATACGCGCGCCCCGACGCGACACCCCTGCAGGTGGAGGCCGCTGCGCGTGTCGCGCACGCGCACGAGTTCATCCAGGAATTGCCGCATGGCTACGACTCCATTGTCGGTGAACGCGGGATCAAGCTTTCCGGCGGCCAGCGGCAACGCATCGCCATCGCGCGCGCCGTGCTCAAGGACCCGGCAGTCCTGATCCTCGACGAGGCCACCAGCTCGCTCGACAACGAGAGCGAACGCCTCGTCGAAGCCGCGCTGGAACACCTGCTCTACGGCCGCACCACGCTGATCATTGCGCACCGCCTGAGCACCGTGCAGCGCGCGGACCGGCTGGTGGTGCTCGATCACGGGCGCATCGTGGAAGAGGGCACGCACGCGGAACTGCTCAAGCGCGGGGGCGTGTACGCCAAGCTGTTCCAGATGCAATGGCGGGCGTCGGATAGTGTGTCGAGTGCGATTGCGTTGATCGGCTGATAGGCGTTAGGCGTTGGGCGTTGGGCGTTAGGCGTTAGGCAGCCTGCCCTGAGCGATCCGAGACCAGCGAGGGGGAGTCGAAGGGTTGATCGGCTGGTCGGCGGGTCGGCTTAGCGGCTGGTCGGCGAGTCGGCGGCGGCACTGATCGGCGTATATTCTGGCCATGTCTCGCCGGCAGTCGCGCAAACCAGCGCCCCCTCCCCCTGCCGCCACTTCAGTCCCAGCACGTAGGTCCCTGCCGCCGTCGCTCGTACCATGGATCATGGGCTCAGTCGCTGTCGTGCTCGCACTGATCATCTATTGGCCCGCCATGCACGGCCAGATGCTCTGGGACGATTCGGGTCACCTCACCGGCCTGTCGCAGCAGGGCTGGGATGGACTGGCCTCCATGTGGACGCGCATTGGCGCGACGCAGCAATACTATCCGCTGCTCTACAGCGTGTTCTGGCTCGAGCACCGGATCTGGGGCAACCCCGCGGTGCTGTTCGGCGACAACACGTTTCCCTATCACGTCATGAACGTGCTGCAGCACGCCGGCGTCGCGCTGGTGCTGTGGCACGTACTGCGGCGGCTCGCGGTACCGGGCGCGTGGCTCGCCGCACTGCTGTTCCTGGTGCATCCGGTCAATGTGGAATCGGTGGCGTGGATGTCGGAGCAGAAGAACACGCTATCCGCGCTGTTCTTCCTTGGCGCGCTGGCATGCTGGCTGCGATTTGACGACACTCGCCGCCGCGGGCCGTACGCCGCCGCGCTCGCGCTGTTTGTCCTGGGACTACTGACCAAGTCGGTGATCGCCACGCTGCCCGGCGTGGTACTGGTGATCGCGTGGTGGAAGCGCGGCTCGCTGTCGTGGCAACGCGACGTGCGACCGGTCATTCCGTTTGCCGCACTGGCGGTAGTCTCCGGCCTGGTCACGGCATGGCTGGAGTATCACAGCGTGGGCGCGCACGGCGCCGAATTTGAGCTGAGCCTGGTGCAGCGAACATTGCTCGCTGCGCACGCGCTGTGGTTCTACCTCGGCTCACTTGCGTGGCCCGTGCACCTCGCGTTCTTCTACGAGCGATGGGTCGTTTCGGCTGCCGATCCGCTGCAGTGGCTGTATCTGGTGGCGATCGTGGCGGTGCTCGCGGCGTTGTGGCGCTTCCGGCACCGCTCGCGCGCACCGCTCGCCGCGCTGCTCATCTTCATTGGCGCGAGCTTTCCGGTGCTGGGCTTTGTCAACGTCTATCCGTTCCGGTTCAGCTGGGTGGCCGATCACTTCCAGTATTTGCCCAGCATGGCGATGTTCGCGCTGGCGGCGGGAGCGGCAGTCACCATCTGGAACCGCTCGACACATCTGGTGCGCACCGCCGGTGCGCTTGCGCTGTCGCTGGTACTGATCACGCTCGCAATCATGACCAGCCGGCAGAGCCGTCTTTACGGCGCCGACGACATCACGCTCTATCGCGCCACCATCGAGCGCACGCCGTCGGCGTGGGAAGCCCGCTTCAGCCTGGCGTCATCGCTCATGCAGCAGGGCGCGTACGCCGCGGCCATCGAGCAGGTCGACGAAGGGCTTCGCTACAAGGCCGACGACGCACTCGCCGTCTCCACCAAGGCCGACGCCCTCGCCAGCCTCGGCCGTACCGACGATGCCATCGCGGCATTCAACGCAGCCATCGCCATCGACTCAACCCGTTCCGAAATCCATTTTGATTATTCCACGCTGCTGTTCCGCCTGAAGCGCTTCCCCGACGCCATTCGCGAGCTCGAAACGACGATTCGCCTGCAGCCCGGCACTTCCCAGGCGCACTTCAATCTCGCCGCGGTACTCGCCGAGGTCGGCGACCGGCAGCGCGCACTCGCGGAACTTGAAGAGACCGCGCGCCTGTCACCACAATGGCCCGAGATGCTGCGGAATGTGGGGAACGGATTCATTGCGCTGGGGGATACGGCGCGGGGGTTGGCGGTGTTGGCGCTTATCAGGCGTTAGGGCTGAGGGCTAGGGGCTAGGGGCTAGGGGCTAGGGGTCAGGGGTCAGGGGTCAGGGGTCAGGAGTCAAGGGTCAGGAGTCAGGGGAGTGTAGGGTGTGCGGGTGACAGGCGGCGGGTTGGCGGCTGGACACCCGCACGCAAGCAAAGGGCCCCACTCACGTGAGGCCCTCGCACTAATGAACAACGACCAGCGACCAACGACTGCAGTTACGGCACCGTCGTCAGCGCGTTCGTCGTCTTCAGCGACGTGATGCGATACGTCGGGTCGATGCCCGGGATGTTCCAGATCAGGTTGTTGACCTGCACGACACCGGTGTCGCCGGTGGCCACGGTGAAGATGGCCATCGAGCTGTCGGCGGTGATCGTCGTGTTGGCGGCCGTGATGGCGCGCGTGCTGCCGGCAGCAGTGGTCATCGTGATGGTGGTGGTGCCCGGAATGAACTTGATGTACGCCGGCGCCACGACCGTGTCGACCTGGCCGTTGGTGCGGACCGTCTGCTTGAGCGACGCACCGAGATCACCCGGCTGGACGCGGATGGTAATCGTGCCCGCCACGCCGGTGTTGGCTGTGGGTGTCGCCGTGAACGTGTACACGCCTGGCGCCTTGGCCAGCACGAAGTAGCGCTGCTGGTTCTTGTCGGTCTCGGGCGCCGTGGTGGTGTCGCCGGTGTAGATCGGGCGGTACAGCGCGTCGTAGTGGACCTCGATCCCGTCGGGATTGGGATTGGTGATGGTCCACGACGTCAGCGTGCCCGTGTTCGCGTCGTTCGTCAACCGCAGGAGGACCTGCAATGAATCGCCCGGCTTCGCGATGAAGCCGATGACCGGGTTCGCGTTGACGATATGAAAGTTGTCATTGTTGATGGCCGCCGAGGGGTAGTCGTAGCAGGCGACCAGCGATGCCGCCACGATCATCCCAGCCGTCCCACGAACCAGATGCTTCATATCGGTACTCCTCCGAAGGGTCCAGCGGTGCCGGTCGGCACCGCTCGTTTCAAGATCCCGCTGCTACGGATTGTCGATGAAATACCTGGCCGGATAGCCGAGCCAGATCGCGATGTCCTGGGAAATTTCTGCCGTCAGGTTCTCGACCATGGTACCGGCCATGCGCGGCTCTTGCGGCTCGCTCGAGCGCACCAGCTTGTAGTCGCCGTTGTTGGCGCGGTCGATGAAGATGAACCAGCGCGGGCGTCCGCGGGTGATGCGCCACACGAGGAACGGTGGAGCGCGACCGGCGAGCGGCCGTTCGAATTTGTCGTCGTACACGCCGTATCGCGCATAGATGCGGCCGCGATCGGTCTTCCATCCCGGCACGTTGCGCACCGAGAAGTTGGCGTTGGCATAGCCCACCGCCTGATAGAACGCGATGCGGTCCTCATTTTCCGGCGTGTTCTTGTTGCGGTCGCGCTGCGCCCAGAAGTCGATCAGGAACCGCCGCTTGGCGCCGAGCGACATCTCGTCGCGCTTGTACGCGTTCAGCTGTCCCTTGCTCACGCCCTGCAGCAGCGTCAGTTCTTCGGCCATGGCGTCGAGCGAATCTTCGGGCAACGAGTTGAAGTACACATCGTCGAGCCCGCGATTCGAGTTGGTCATCGCCACCGTGCGGTTGAGCGCGGCTTCGGCTTCGGCCATCACGAACGGTGCTTTCCGCTCGATGGTCTTGCCGTCGATCGACAGATTGGCCCGGAGCACGTAGCTCCCCGGGGGCAATCCTTCGAGCGGCAGCGTGGCGGCAAATACGCCGCCGCCGGCCAGGACCTTCTGCGTCATGGTCGTGAGCGGAATGGAGCTCGCGTCGGTGGTGCGATCGATCTGCAGCTTGAGCTCGCCCGTGGTCGCCGCCGGAGTGTACGCCTCCATCATGAAGGACAGGTTGGGGCGCGTGAGGTCGATGTGCACCGTGGGTGCCGACGTCATGCGATAATCGCCCCAGGCAACTTCGCCCAGGCCCACCGTCGTGTCGTTGCTGGCGGTGACGTGCATCTCGCTGGCGAGGATCAGGTCCGACGCACCCGGTGATGAACCGAACGCATCGATCGTGATGCTGTCGGTGGATAGCTTGCCAGTAGCCGAATCCTTCACAGCTACCACCAGGGACCACTTGCCGGCGCTCACCGGGATCTTGAGCGTTTCCTCGCCGACCGCGCCAAGGCTCCGCGACGAGGCGGAAGCATGACGGGTCCAGCCTTCCTGCGTCTTCAGGTTGCCGGCACCGTCGCGGATGCGGACATACACATCATACGACAGGAAAGCCGCCGGCCCGCTGCCCACCGGGGTGAGCATGGCGTACGGGACTTCGATGAACGCCAGGATCGCGGTGCTCTGCGTCGCCGGCTGCCAGAAGCGCACCGTACGTACATCGACTTCAGCGGGCTTGGCCTGCGCGCCGGCCTGCGCGTGCAGGCACGTCGCCGCCGCGACAGCGAGGAATCCCGCGCTGCCGCAGCGTCCGAGTGCCCGTCCCAATAGCGTCACGCTCTCACCAGCCCAGGGAGACCGTGTAGAAATTGACGTTGCCAAGAAGTCCTACCTTCTTCCACGCGTAATCGAATCCGACCGAGAAGCCCGACTTGGCCGCGAAGGAGATACCGCCACCCCACGCGAGGCCGGCCTTCTTTTCGTCATCTGGTTTGGTGTAGGAACCGCTCACCACGTCCTTGTCGGAATAGGCGAGCGACGGGTTTGATGAATACGAACCGCGCAGCGCCACACCGAACCCGGTGCCGGCCACGTGGTCGGCAGCGAACTCCGCGCCGCCACCGTATGCGCCCTTGTTGGTGCGCATCTGGTTGAACTCGCCCATCAGCGTCAGCCGGGCGTCACGCACCGCGACTACGTCATACGCCACCGCGACACGGAACAGCGTCGGGAGCGAGAACGGGCTGGTGGAGTACTCCACCGGGACCGAACCCGACGGAACGTCGGAGTCGCCGGGGAGGGTGTCCGGGAACGCCTTGCGGGCGATCTTCTGGTTCAGCGCCTGACCCGAGTAATGCAGGTTGGTGCCGAGGTTGGTGAGCGCGAAGGCAAACCGTACCGCGCGGCCACCGAGCTGTGAGTGGAAGTGCGTGCCGAAGTCGACGGCGAACGCGCTGCCGCTCACGTCACCCAGCTTGTCCATGACGCCCTTGGCGGTGATGCCGACCGAGAAGCGATCCGAGAAGTTCTTCGAGATCGTGCCCGAGACGAACGTCTCCTGCACCGAGTAGAAGGCGCCGGTGCCGTCGGGATTCTGCGCGTCATAGATCTTCTGGTCGGAGAAGCCGAACGAGCCGATCGAGAAGCCGATGGCGCTGGAACCGCCGCCGAACGGAATCGCGAGCCCGCCGAAGTTCAGCTTGGTGTCGCCGACATACTGCAGCTGCGAACCTTGCACGCCGGGGCGCTTGATCAGCGCCAGGGCGCCCGGGTTCGCGTTGAGGCCGCCGATTTCGGTGGCCATCGCGATGTACCCGCCACCCAGCGCCATGCCGCGGGCGTTGGCGCCGAGGAGCAGGAACTCTGCGCCCGTGGTGCCGTAACCCGTGTTGTCGCTGCTGCTGGTGGTGTTGTTCTGCTGGGCCACCGCCGTTGCCGGCGCGATCAGCAGTGCAGCCATCGCAACGTTCAGTACTGTGGACCGGTTCATCATGTGTCTCCTTAAGGCCCTGCATCCGCCCGCTATGAGCGGACGCAGGGTCTTGTGGTTCGTGTTACTGAATGTTGCTGGCGTAATTCACGATGGTCATCCGACCGGTACGACTCACGCCACCGGATTCAACGTTGTAGAAGTACACGCCGCTCGCGACATACTGGTTGGAGCGGTTGCGGACGTCCCAGTTCACCGTACCGAAATTGGTGGTGGTGTTGTTGGTCAACACCCGGACCAGCACGCCGCTGACAGTGTAGATGCGGATGGTGGCCGTGGTCGGGACATTCACGAACTGGATCACCTTGTTGGTAACGGCACGATCCAGGGCACTTGTTACATAGTACGGATCGGGAACCGTATGGATCTTCTCGAGCGTCGTCGCCGTCACGGCGGTGACCTCGTTGCTCACGTTGTACGCAAACTTGACCTGGGCACCCGGAGCCGTGAGCGGGCGGACCGCCGCAGCGACATACAGGTACGCGCCTTCGTCGGCAGTTCCGGGGTTGGTCCCCTTGCCGCCGTAGATCGCGCCCACGTAGTCACGGGCTGTCCAGACCGTTCCCGCGGCCGGGACTGCGCCGCCGGTCAGCTCGAACATGTAGACGCGGCCCTTGAGGTACAGGCCGAATCCGGCATTGGGTGCCGCCGCCGCGGTGCGAGAATTCACCAGCGACACCGGTGTCCCTGCGGCGCCTTGCGTGAAGAAGGCGATCGGGCCAGGCACTGCGGTCTGGCTGAGCGTACCCGTTGCAGTACACGCCGGGATGCCTGCCGCCGCAAAGCTGCGCAGCGGCGCCACACACGCGAAATCAGTCGCGGTCAATTCTGCGCGGAGATCGTACGAGCCGGTCACCGGCACGGCCGAGCTGTTCAGCACGCCCCAGCTCGAGCCCATGTAGTCGGACTTGAACGGAACTGGTTCATCGTGCGTCACGTCGATGACCGAATCGATCTTGCCGGCGGCGCCCCAGTACAGCTTGTAGTCCGCGGCCGTGACGAACGGAGACAGCGTGAGTTCCACGTCGCGCCAGCCGGTGCCCACGAAGTAGCCGTAGGCGTCGGGGTGATGCGCCGTGACGACGCCCGGGAGCACACCGGCATTGGCATAGCTGGCCGCAGCCGCCGTCGTGACGTTGTTCGGCGCCAGGTTGACCACTGGCGACGCGACCGTCGGGTTCGGCGTGCTTTCATTGGCGCCCACAAACCACCGCGGGTTGCCGAAGTAGCACTGCGTGTTGCGGGTTGTGGCGGCACCGAGCGCGTTGTTGGCGCATCCGCGGCCTTCCTGGCCCGAGTAATACGCGCCCAGGTGGGTTGCCGTAAACGTGCCCGGAATGGTGTAGCCCGTCGCGGTCGTCGTGTAGATGCCCGCGAGCGCCGGGTCAATCGCCAGCGCGCTGAAGTTGGCGCTGGCGGAAACCGCCGCCACCGACGTCGCGCTGATCGTGAACGACAGCGAAGTCTGCGTCGTGCCCGATCCGGTGATGATGCTGAAGAAGTCCGTGAAGGTGTTGCTGGTGCCCGCCGACACGGCGGTCACCTTGCTCGAGTCGAACTGTACTGCGACCGACCCGGCGCCCTTCAGGACCTGCGTGGCAAAGGCGGCCAGCGCGACGGTCACGCCGTTACCCGGCGGGAACGCCTTGCTGAACATGCCAGTCGTTGCGTCCAGCGTCGGCATGGTGTTGTCGGTCAGCAGTCCCTTGCGGCCGTACACACCAGTCGAAGCCGTTGCGGCATTGTTGAAGTTGGCCGCCGGGGCGCCCACCACTACCGACTTGGCGATGCGGGGCGACTCGAGCGACGACGGGCCCGACTTGAACGAGTTCACGTCGAACGCCGTGACTGCATAGTAGTACCGGACACCGTTGGCGACGCCGCAGCTCGGGCAGTTGCCCGCCTTGTCGACGAAGATGAACGGCACGCCGTTGTTCTTGAGGGCCGGGAATTCCGAGCCGCCACCCGTAACCAGGGTGTCCGACGTCAGCACGAACGTCTTGCCATTGGCAAGCAGCGTACGGTCGCCGTAGTTGGTCTGCACCAGCGGGCCCGAGATGTCGAACGTGCGCGACACCGTGCTGGTGGTACCCGGAGTGATCTTGGTTGAACCGGCGCAATCGGTCGTGACGCCGAGTTCCGGCGCGCACTCCGGGAAGCTGGACACCGTGCCGGTGGCCGCGTTGGCCGGCGTGACGCCAGCCTGCACAATGCCGCCAAAGTCCTTGAACTGCGTGCCGGCGTAGTCGAACTGCACCAGCAGCTTGAGCCCGCTCGGCGAGTCGGACCGGCCGCGATAGATGCGGTAGCCCTCGACGTCAAACTTGCGGTAGTTGGGGTCGTACAAAGCGTTCGGAGCCGGACCCGTCGGCGTGGTCACCGTCGGCGTGCTGGCAACCGCAAAGAACGCGTCACCCGTGGCCTCGCTCGGCGAGGTTTTCCACAGGATCGTGACCTGCTTGTCGCCCGGGATCAGGAAGAAGTCCGGTGCGGTGGGGGCGAACGGGAGCAGGAAGTGGTTGTTGAACACTGTCTGCGCCACGAGTGACTTGCCGAGCAGCGACCCCGGCACGACCGTGAACTCGTCCTGCGTGGGCTCGTGCACCGAGCCGTCAGGATTGGTTGCCGGCCCGTTGTACTTGAGGAAGCCGGAGATCGAGTCGACCTTGTTCGCGCCACCCTTGAGAATCAGTGAGTCGCCGCGCTCCATCCAAGTCGGATCGCCCGGATCGACGCCGGTCGTCGAGCTCACCGGCGTGAAGCCGGGGATCGCCACCGGTGCCGCGAAGATGTACGCCGCGACAATCGTGTTCTGGCCGCCGGGCGTGAGGTTCAACGCCTCCGACGACTGGTAGAAGCGAATGTCGGCGCCCGGGGGACGCTTGATGAAGCACACGTGCGTGATCGCCGGGTCGCCCGGAATGTTGCAGGTTCCGTCGGCCGGGATGGGCGTGCCCTTCATGATGCGGAACGTCTTCTGCGACGTGCCCGGATCGGGGAACACGCCACCGTTGGTCGTCAGCGAGAACAGCTGAATCTTGCCGGGACCGCTGGGGCCCTTGAGGTACTTCACGCCCACAAAGCCGACGCCCGGGAAGAACGGCGCGCCGAAGATCTTCGGGTCGAACGTCCAGCCGGTCGACGTGAAGAAGTCGGACTGGTACGCAAAGCCCAGGGCGAACGCGAAGTTCACGCTGGCGTAGTTCCTGCCCGCAGTGCCGACGTCGAAGTCGCCCGAGAACGCCGCGTAGCCCGGGTTGATCGTGTAGCCGTTGGGCGGCAGCGTGATGCCGAACTTGGCGTTGTTGAGCGCCTGGAAATCCTTGGACTTCTGGATCAGGATGCTGCGGATCGCCGGACGGACGTTGGCGTACGCGGATTCATCGGTGGTGGTGATGTTGTAGAACGTCAGCACGCAATACACGATGTCCTGGTTGCCCGACGGATAGTTCCAGCCCATCACGCGATAATCGACGACCACACCGAGCGGGTGCGGGCGGCCCGAAATGAGCGCCGGGTCACCGTCCCACGAGATGAAGTGCGCGTCACCCTGTGAGGCATTGATCTGCCCGCGGAGCAGCGGATCGTACAGCAGTTCGACCGAGTCGCCCTGCGGCACGAGCGCATCGTCGGGCCAGTTGGCGACGTCGTCGGCGACGTTGCCGTTGTAGATCTTGGTGACTTCCTGGCCGTGGCGCTGCGTTCCGATGGGATCGAAGAACTTGGCGCTGGCGGTGTCACCACCCCAGGGATTGCTGGCGCTCTTGACGCCTCCGATGATGCCGGAGACCCAGAGGCCGGAGTTGAAGACGTATTGGTCCACGGTGCCGCGCGGCCAGAAACCGCCGCCAATCGTGCCTGAGCCCGCCGAGTCCACGCCGACTTCACCGCGGGTCGACAAGCCCATGAATACGCGATTGACAGCGATGTAGCCGAACGAGCGGGCGTACAAGTGCACTGGCGTGCTCTTGAACCCCGGCATGGGGAGGGCTTCGGCGCGGCGCGGGGCGAGCCCGATGAGGAGCAGGCCGGCCAGCGCGAGCCCAGCGAACCATCTCTGCGTACTACGCAGTGCGTGCATTGATTCCTCGCGTCTCAGTAAGCGTCCACGAACGGGTAGCAGTCGGTTGCGACTGCTACCCGTCCTGTGGCCGAGGTCAGAAGTCTACAGAAATTCCGAAACGAATCGTCCGGCCGCCCGACACGAAATTGCGGATGTCGTACGACGGTGCGCGGGTCAGGTCTGACGCGTTGCGCTGTTCGGCAAGCGTGTAGACATGATCGCCGTTGCCGTAACGCTGTTCGTCACGGATGGCGTACAGGCACTGCGGGGCGCCGGAGTTCTGGCCGTTACGAACTGCGCCGCAGGCCGCGATGGTCGACGGCAGGTTGAGGTTGCCCGTCGCCGCATCGTAGAAGCCGTAGTTCTTGCCGTAGGTGGCAAACGTCGACGAATCGGTGGTCCACGCCTGGGCCTGTGACCGGCCGTTGGACGTGGTGCCGGTGATCGACCAGACCGACGTGACGTTCTTGATGTTCAGGAAATTGCGGGCATCAAGGAACGCCGAGAACTGGTACTTGCCGATGCCGAAGTCCTTGCCGATGCGAGCGTCGAGCTGCTTGATCATCGGAAGGCGCTCGCCGTTGTAACCGGTGACCGCCTGCAGCGTGCCGCAGTTGCCACCGCTCTTGGCGTTGAGCGAGCCGGCATCTTCCGGATCGCAACGCGTGTAGGGCGTGCCCGACGCGATGCGGCCCGTGAAGTTGGCCGTGACGCGGTTCAGGATCGAACCGAGGACGGTGCCCTTCTTCCAGTCGGCCGGCAGCGTCAGCGTCGCAATCGCGGTGAGCGAGTGCGGGCGCGAATTGCCGCTCGGGAGCGCCGCCGTCGGCGGCTCAGCCGAGGCGTCGACCAGGGACTCGAAGAAGCTCAGGTACGATGACGGATCCGTGCCCGTGTTCTTGGAATCCTGGAACGAGTAGGCCAGGCGACCGTTGAAGTAATTGCCGATCCGGCGGTCGAGCGTGAGGTCGATACCGCGCGTGTTGCCGAAGTCGGTGTTCTGCGCGACGTAGATGCGGGTCGGCTGGCCCACGATCGGGTCGACCGGGAACGCGAACTTGGTCGCCGGGTTGGCGACGTTGTCGTTGTTGTAGACCGCGACGTCGAGCACCATGTCATCGCTGAAGGCGTGGCGCGCACCGAACTCGAACTTGATCGTCTTGCCGAAGTCGAGATCGTTGCCCCACGACGAACGGCTGTTGGCGCCGCCCGTGTTGATGTCTTCCAGCGAGTTCTGGTACAGCAGCGAGAAGTTCGGGTTCTGAACCTGCTGCGCGTACGAGAGACGGAAGTTGGTCTTCTCCGTCACCGGGAACGACACCTGAATGTGCGGTGACAGGTAATCGTGCGACGGATCCTGGATCAGCGGGCAGACGCTGCCGGTGGCGGCGATCTCCTCGCTGGTCTTGCCCTTCGGGCAGAAGAGCGAATCCTGCTTGATGCTGTTGATGCCGTTGGAGCCGCTGCCCGGAGCATCGCTGAGCGCGCTGAAGCCCGGCCGCGTTGCGATGACCGGGAAGTCGCGCCAGCGCCACGCCTTGGACCAGTAGTAGTCGTAGCGGACGCCGCCCACGAGCACCACGTCGCCAAGATCGAGACGGTCTTCTGCGTAGGCACCGTACTGGACCGGGTGCTCCTGCAGGGTGTTCTGGCCGGTCGAGCTGGCGGCGAAATTGTTGATCGTGAAGTGCGAGCCCTCACCGCCGAACTTGAGGCGGTTGTAGCGATCGAGCTGCGCGTCGAGGTCGACCTTGCCGTACAGCACCTTGTTCTGGGTGTACGAGTAGCTCAGGTCGTACGCACCGCCGCCGCCAGCGCCGTTGCCGGCGAAGCTGGGCAGTGTCGAGCCGTAGCCGCTCTGGTTGCTGCTGTACGTCGAGTTGCCGACGACCTGGATGCCCACCTGCCGGTTGGGGCGGTTGAGCAGGAAGTTGTACATCAGCGTCGAGTCAACTTCCCAGTCCGACGGCTTGTAGACGTACTTGAGCTTGTGCGTGATGATGCCCAGCGGAGCAGTCGATGACGGGTAATCCTTGAGCGAACCACCCTGGTCGGTGTTCCACTGATATGACAGGTACGCATCGAGGGTGACCTGGCGCACCGACTGACGAAGCAGCGTCTGCGTCCAGTTCAGGTTGACAATGTTCGACGCGCCCGATGAGCCGGTTGAACGGCCGTCGGCAATCTGGCTGGTGCTCTGGCTGCCGCTGAACAGGTACGTCGCCGAAATGCGCGAGCCACGGCCGAACGAGTAGTTCAGCTTGTCGGTGTTGTAGTACGTGGTGCTCGGGTTCGAGAACGTCGTGTTCTTGTGGCAGCTGACGCCGTAGTTGTTCGCGATGTCGGGGTTCGACGAATTCACGATGTACGAGAAGTTGTCGCAGTCACCCTTGGTCGCCGCGTACTTGTACGTGATGACGTCGACGCTGTCCGGAATCTGCGTCGTGACGCCGGCCTGCTTCGCCACACGGTACACCGTGTCGATGCCGATCGCCGAGTAGCTCGGGAACAGGTTGCCGCGGTACCCGCCGTTGCTGAACGAGTTACCCTCGACACGACCCGACACGAAGAACGTCAGGCCCTTGGGGCCGAGCGGTCCGCTGATCGATCCCTGGAACACGTTGATGCCCTGGCCGTACTGCGCGAGGCCGAGCATGCCGGTCTCGTAACCCAGGCTGCCGGCGAACTTCGAGCCGCCGGTGCGGGTCGTGATGTTGATCACGCCGCCCTGTGCGTTGCCGAACTCGGCCGACGAAGCGCCGGTGGTGATCGACGCGTCTTCGAATGCGTTGATCGCGACACCGAGCGTGCCGGTGGAGTTGCTGCCGCTGCGCACCACGTTCTGAATTGGCACGCCGTCGACATAGGTCTGCTGTTCGTCAGTGCGGCTGCCGCGCACCGAGTACGACGGGCTGCAGGGCTGGTTGGTGCCGCAGTTGGTGACCTGCACGACACCGGGCTGCAGCGCGAGCAGCGCGCTGATACGGTCGACCGGCAGCGTCTTGGCGACGTCACCGTTGACCGACTGACGCGACGTAACCTGGTCGCGCGGCACCAGCGCGTTCTTGGCCTCGGCCTTCACCGTGATGGCTTCGAGACCGACCGGCTGCTGCTCCATCTTGAAGTCCTGCGTCATCGTCTGGCCGGATACGACGCGCAGGCCGTTGGACTCCGACGGCTTGTATCCGATGTACGTGGCGCGAATGGTCCAGACACCGGCGGGAACGTTGAGGATGTTGTAATACCCCTTCGCGTCCGCGGTACCGGAGAGGGCCGTGCCCGTGACGACGACCGAAGCACCCGGCAGGGGCTTGCTGTCGGCCGTCACGAAGCCCTCGATCTTGCCGGTTGCCTGCGCACTGAGTGCGCTGACACCGGCGCTGGTTGCCAACGCGAACACACCCAACAGGATGTGAGCGATGGCTCTCGAACAACGTTGCTTCATAGAGCTGTCCTCCGAGGCGAATACCACTGGTGATGCCGCTCCTTCGATGCGGCCGGCAACGTGGGATGCTGCCGTCCGTTTACTGCCCCGATTCCGCGGGGGGCGGAACCGCCTTGCAACTGCTGCGACCTTCGTCACGTAGTGCGAATCATTCTTGCGACCCGGAACTGATAGGCTCGAGGCCAGAGGCCCGAGGCCCGAGGTAAATCCTGTGTTCGTCAGCGCTGAGACTGCATGTGGCCGTTGAGCGAAGGCGCGAGCCTCGAGCCGCTGGCCTCGAGCCTGTCTGATTTGATCGTTACGCTGAGCTGTACGAGATAGGAAATTCCCCGCCGACTTTCCGGGATGGCTCGAATATGCCCGCCGCCCCGAAGGCTGTCAAGAACAGGTCACGAGCCGGGTTTGCGGTTCCCCGGGGGTGACCACCAATCCATCCGCCCCCCAGTACAGATTGACCTCGCTCCGCACCCCAAAGTCGCCCGTGAGGTAAATCCCCGGTTCCACTGAGCACCCCGTCCCAGGTTGCAACGCCCGGTCGTCGTGCGTCTCATAGTCATCGAGATGAGGGCCGGAACCGTGCAGGTCGCGGTCAATGCTGTGCCCGGTCCGGTGCACGAAGTAGTCGCCAAAACCCGCCTTCTCGATGACTTCGCGGGCTGCGCGGTCGCCCAGGTATCCCAGCACCGGTTCGCGCGCATCGAAGCGCGCGCGCAGGGCAGCGATGGCGGCGTCCCGCGCATCCCGCACGATGGTCCAGACCTTCTCGACGCGATCGGGCACGCTCGTTCCCGAGAATCCCATCCACGTCTGGTCGGCAAACACGGCGCCCGCGCGCATTCCCGCGAACAGGTCGAGCAGCACGACTTCATTGGCTCCCAGCGTGCGATCCGCACCCGGCGTCGGGGAGTAATGCGGGTTCGCGGCACTCGGGCCAAAACCCACAATGGGCGGGTGATCGATGAACATTCCCGCCTGCGTGATCGCGGCGACGACTTCGGCCTGCATCTGCGACTCGGTGTAGCCCTTGCCCGCCTGGTTGACCGCGCGTGCCAGCGCGTCGAGCGCGATGGTGCGCAACAGTTCGGCCGCCTGTACGTGCTCGCGTGTCTCCTCCGCCGACCACGTCGCCGCAAACCGGGTCACGAGGTCCGCGCTCGACACCACCTTCACGCTAAGCGATTGCAGCAGGTCGATCACGCCCCATGGAATGCGATCGAGATACGGCACGGCGTCATGCGCCGACACTTCCATCGCGGCCACCTTCCCGCACACCGTGTCGTTGAGCGCATTGTGCAGCTCGGCGTGCCGCGCGAATGGAATCACGGTGCCCTTGAAATCCTCGAACGGCTGCAGCTCGATGCGATGCACAATCGCGGTCATCTCGCCGTCGCGCGGAATCCAGACGAACACGCGACGCGTGCCCATGCCGCCCGGCAACAGCCGCTTCGCAACGGGATTGCAGCCGTGAAAGTCAAACAGCAGCCAGCCATCGGCCCCGAGGCCTTCGAGGACGCGCGATACTTCACTCCGGTCGAGTTCGCTCAACGCGCTCATTCGTATGCCTCCGCTGGTGCCGCGCGCCACAGGCAGCTGCGATCGCCCTGGCTGGTGCAGCGTTCGTGAAGTACGGGCCACTCGAGCCGCGCCACCACGCGCAGCAGTTCGCCGATCGCCGCGGTGTAGAACTGGCAACCGACTCCGTCGTCGCGGCCGCGGCGCGCGAGCGAATCTTCCATCTCGCAGCGCGCGGCGTCGGTGCCGGGCTGAAGATTTGCCAGCAACCAGCGCTGGGCAAGGCGCGACGCCGACTTGAGGCCGGCCTCCCGGCCGAACCGCCCCGGCAATGCCGCGAGGAAGGCGCGCGCCGGCGCACTCACGCGCCGCGACGCGTAGCGCGCCGCGCGTCGTCCGGCATCGGCGTACACCAGCGCGGCGTCGGGGCGTCTCCCCACCAGGCGAAACACGGCGAGCGCTTCGTCATCGGATACCGCATCGTCGGACGACACATGCGCGCGGTAGCGCGCGATCTGCGCCGCCACCGTGGGCGACAGGCCGAGCCGCTTGGCGGCGAGTTCGGGCTGCAACGCGCCCAGGCCATCATCGGGAGGAGTGTCGATGTTCTGGACCGCTTCGAGAAGGGAAAGCGGAAGGATTGCGGGGACCATTGGTTTGAACATAAGAGCGTCGCGCGTCGCGCGTCGGGCGATGCGTGGAGCGACGATCGGAGCGCTAATGCAGGCTTGGCTCTCGCGCCACGCGCGACGCGCGACCCCGTATAGGTTAGATCCATGACCGACGCCCTGCCCCCCGGCAGCTTCGAAACCGAGGCCCTCCCCCACCTCGACACCCTGTACCGCGTGGCGTTGCGCCTGACGGGCGACCCGTCGGCCGCCGAAGACCTGGTGCAGGACACGGTGCTCCGGGCCATCAAGGCCTGGCACACCTTCCGCCCCGGATCGAACGCCCGGGCCTGGCTGGTGACCATCCTCAGGAACCAGTTCATCAATGGTTGGCGTTCGCGCAAACGGGGGCCGGTTCCGGTCGATCTCGAGGGGGTTCCCGAACTCCCCGACGCCGACGACCCGGATCCGGAGGGGCGCTTCTTCACCGAGCTCATTGATGATGAGGTGCTCCAGGCAGTCGACGACCTGCCGGAAGATTTCCGGGAAGTCGTCGTGCTGAGCGACATGGAAGGCCTGCCATATGCGGAAATTGCGTCGGCGCTCGACATCCCGGTGGGGACCGTGAAGTCGCGCCTGTTCCGTGCCCGCAGGATCCTTCAGGGGAGGCTTCGGCGTTATGCGGAGGCGACGGGCATCATCCCGTCACCGGGGGAGACCGAATGAAGGCTTTGCCACCAGAATGTCAGGCTGCGTTGCTGCAGCTTGACGCGTACCGCCGCGGAGAGCTCGATACCGGCGAACAGGACGTGTTCCTGCGACATCTCGAGGATTGCGCCTACTGCCTGTGCATGGAGCGCTATGAACGCGCGTTCCTCGAGCGCCTGCGTGCCACCACCACATCGCACATCTGCCCGGATGAACTTCGCGCCCGGATCAGCGAGCAGCTGGTCCGCGAAGCGCGTGACGGCTGATCCGCTCGACGTCCTGATCGTCGGCGGTGGCCCGGCTGGCAGCGCGACCGCCCTGCGGCTCGCGCGCGCCGGGCACCGCGTGCGCCTCGTGGACCGCGCGGCCTTCCCGCGCGACAAGGCCTGCTCCGAATACATGAGCCCCGAGACCGTGCGTCACCTCGACGCCCTCGGCGTGCTCGGCGCGATCGAGGCGCACGGCGGCACCCCGCTGACCGGCACGAAAGTCACCGGTCCGCGCGGCAGCACGCTCACCGGCTATTTCGACCGGGCCGGGGGCGCACCGTTTCGAGCCACCGGCCTGGCGACTTCCCGGCGGGTGCTGGATTACGAATTGTTGAGCGCGGCGCGGGAGGCGGGGGCGGAGGTGGTGGAGAACTGCGACGCGCGACGAATGGCCGGTGAACCCCGCACGGCGCGGGTGACCATCGGCGCCGACGGACTCCACAGCACCGTGGCGCGCCACGCCGGCCTGCATCGTCACGGGCGGATTCGCCGTGTCGCGTTCGTGGCGCATGTCGCAGACGTGCCGGGTCTCGACCGCACCGCCGAATTGCACGTCGGCCGCGCGGGCTACGCCGGCATCAACCCGCTCGGCAACGGCATCGCAAATGTGTCGCTGGTAGTGCCCGCGTCGATCGCACGCGACGTGCGCGGTGACGTTCATCGCTTCTTTCACGACGCGCTCGATCAACTCCCCGGCGTGCGCGGACGCGTGCGTCGCGATCGGATGATGCGTGATGTGATCTCGACCGGACCGTTCGACGTGATGAGCCGCCGGTCTACCGCGGACGGTGTGCTGCTGGTGGGCGACGCCGCGGACTTCTTCGACCCGTTCACCGGCGAAGGCATCGGCGCGGCGCTCAAGGGCGCCGAACTCGCGGCACAATGCGTCGACACTGCGCTGCGGCACGCGCAAGGTGCCGTACTCACGCGCCGCGATCTCGCGCCATACCGGTCGGCGCGCCGCCGCGCCTTCCTGGGCAAATGGATCGTGGAACGACTCATTGGCTACGCGATGCTCGCGCCCGGATTCTTTGATCACGCCATTGGACGCATCGAACGTCACGGACTGTCGCACCGGCTGATTGGAGTGACGGGAAATTTCGTGAGTCCGTGGCAGGTGATCGCGCCAGGATTCTTGCTGAGGACGCTCCTGTGACGGTCGCGCGTCGTGCGAGGCGCGACCCATGACGACACCGACCCACTTCCGCCACCTCTGCTCCCGTTTCGCCACCGGTGTCACGGTGGTCACGACGTTCGAGGGCGACGACGTGCCGGCAGGCATGACGGCGAGCTCGTTCGCGTCGGTGTCGCTCGATCCGCCGCTCATCTCGGTCGCGATCGGCGTGGCGGCCACGATCTACGACGCGATGCGCGCGGCCAACCGGTTCACCGTCAACATCCTGAACGCGGGTCAGGAAGAACTCGCGCGTCGGTTTGCGGCCGAAGCGCCCGTGCGTTTCGATGGCGTAGGGTGGAAGCGCACGGACGACGGCTTCCTGGTGCTCGACGGCGCACTCGCGACGATTCATTGCGAGAAATGGTCGGAAGTGCCGGCCGGCGATCACACCATCGTGATTGGCAAGGTGGTTGGCGGCGCGGCGGCCGAGCACGGGCGCCCGCTGCTGTACTTTCGCGGCGGCTACGCGGATGGGCGTGAGCCGTAAGCCGTATGCCGTATGCCGTATGCCGTAAGCGGTAAGACGTAAGACGTAAGACGTGAGAGGCGTGAGGCGTACGGCCTACGGCTTACGGCGTAAGGCGCAAAGGAGTGACTCGTGAGCGGTGAGATGTTGGACCGGAGCACAGCGCAACCAGGCGTGGCGCCTGCGGGAGGCGAAGCCGGCCGACCGCACGTCTCACGTCCCACGCTATCGCCCTCCGCGATCGGCACAGAGATCCTCGACGACCCGGACGCCGACAGCGCCGTCGTTGCGCGCATGCTGCGCGAGATTGCGCGATTGAATCGCTGGTTTGGCGGATGTGCCGCGGTACGTCGCGGGATGGAGTGGCTGTTCGACGGAGACAGCCCGAACACGGTGTCGCTGCTCGACATCGGCACCGGCGCGGGCGACGTGCCGCTGGACGTGGTGCGCTGGGGTCGCCGCCGCAGTACCACGGTGCGCGCCTTTGGTGTCGAACGCATTCGCGCCGCCGGTGAGCTCGCGCGCGATGCGGGCGTGCCGGTCATGATGGCGTGCGCGGGCGCGTTGCCGGTTCGCGACCACTCGGTGGACATCGTGATCGCGAGCCAGCTCGCACATCACCTCAGCGACGACAGCGTCGTGAAACTCATGGCCGATGCCACTCGTCTCGCGCGACGCGGAGTGATCATCGCCGATCTGCATCCGTCGCGCGCGGCCGAAACGGCGCTACGTGTCGGTGGACCGCTGATCGGGCTGGGCAGCAGCACCATCGACGATGGCGTGACGTCATTGCGACGCGGGTTCACGGTGGCGCGGATGCGCGCCCTCTGCGAACGCGCGGGGATCGCGGCGCACATTGAGCGAGCGTGGGGATCGCGCGTTGTTGCGGTGTGGAGGCCCGAGACCCGAGGCCAAAGGCCAGAGCCCGACCGCGACCGCGTCATCAATGCAGGGCGTGTCCAGAACCCGGGCGATCGCGGCCACATCGGCAGCTTGCCTCTGGCCTCCGGCCTCGGGCCTCAGGCCTAGCCGTGCGAGTCATCGACCGCCTCACCATCCGACTGCCTCCCGAGCGCGTATGGCCCCACGCCGTCCGGGTTGAGCAATGGCCCGTGATCCTGCCGCACTATCGCTGGGTCACGCGTCTCGAGGGCGGCGTCGAGGGAGATGGTGTGGTGGAGATGGCGGCATGGCGTCCTTTTGGACCGGCGCGCTGGCCCACGTGGTGGCAATCGACGATGCAGGTCGACGCGGCCCGTCATCGAATCACATACCGTCACGTTGCGGGCATCACCAGGGGCATGGATGTGTGGTGGACCATTGACCGGACTCCGGAAGGGTGGAGCGACGTGAAGGTTGTGCATGAGTGGAGCGGGCCTGCATGGCCCGTGGTGGGCGGCGCGGCGGCCAATCTTGTGATCGGTCCGGTGTTCATTCACGGCATCGCATCGCGCACGCTCGCCGGCGTCGCGCGCGCCGCGGAGGGACGGGCATGACGCGTCGCGTCGTCATCACCGGCATTGGCCTGGTAACACCCATCGGCATCGGCACCGACGCCGTCTGGAACAGCCTCGGCGCCGGCAAGTCGGCCGTACAGGTGATCGACCGTTTTGATCCGGCGCCGTTCCGTTCGCATGTCGCCGCGCAGGTGAATGACTTCGACCCGGTGGCGATGCTCTCCGCCAAGCAGGCGCGGCGTACCGACCGCTGTTCGCAACTTGCGCTCGCCGCATCACAGCTCGCGCTCGACGACGCGCGACTTGACCTGACGGATGAATCGCCCGATCGCGTCGGCGTGCTGATGGGTACGGCACTGGGCGGGGTCGGCTTTGGCGAGACGCAGTACCCAAGGTTCCTGCAGGGCGGTCCGCGCGACGTTGACCCGCTGCTCGCGCTCACGGTGTTCGGGGGTGCGTCGTCGTGTAATATCGCGATCCGCTACGGCGTTTCGGGGGTGAACTTCACCAACGCGATGAGCTGTGCATCGGGCACGATCGCCATCGGCCAGGCCTTCCGCGCCATCGCCGGCGGTGAAGCCGACGTGGTGCTTGCCGGCGGCGCCGAGGCACCGCTGTACCCGCTTTGTTATGGAGCATTTTCCTTGATTCGCGCGATGAGCACCCGCAACGACGATCCCGCCACCGCGTCGCGTCCCTTTGACGCCGGACGCGACGGCTTCGTGATGGCCGAGGGGGCCGCGGTGCTCACGCTCGAGGATTTTGAGCGCGCGTCGGCGCGCGGCGCGACCATCTACGCCGAGATCGCCGGGTTCGCGATGACCAACGATGCCTTCCACATGACGCAGCCGCGGCCCGACGCGCGCGAAGCCATGCGGGCGATGCGCATGGCGATGCAGGAAGCGAACGTGAGCACGAGCGACGTCGAGTGGATCTACGCCCACGCGTCGTCGACGCCACTCAACGACGCCACCGAGGCACGCGCGATTCGCGAGGTGTTCGGCGAACACACATCGTCGCTGCCGGTGAGCGGCACCAAGGGTTGGCACGCCCACGCGCTCGGCGCCACCGGCGCGATCGAAACCGGCATTGCGGCGCTTGCGATGACCCGCGGATGGATCCCGCCAACACTCAATCTCTGCGATGCCGAACGCGAAGGCGACCTGCACTTCGTGCCCAGGGGTGGCCTGAAGCGGCACCCACGAGTGGTGCTCAAGAATTCGTTCGGGTTCGGGGGGAGCAATGCTGCGTTGGTGTTGAGGAGTGTGGGGTAATTCTGGAAGGCCTGCGGCCTGAGGCCCGAGGCCCGAGGCCGTTCGCAATGCGATTCGGGCCCGCAGCGCGAGCTAGTCCAATAATGGGGTGCGCATTACTGTTACCGCCGTCAAACAAACGTTGACCTGGCTCTGGCCTCTGGCCTCTGGCCACAGGCCTTCAATAAATCGTTCCAACTACCCGGAGAGACCGATGCCCTCCCTCGCCCGCCGCGCCGTTGCTGAACTGATCGGCACCGCGATCCTGGTGTTCTTCGGCTGCTCGGCCATCATCATGGAACCATTCCCGGGCGCGCACTTTGGCGTGTTCGGCGTCGCGATGGTGCACGCGATCGCGCTGGCGATTGCCGTGACGATCACGATGAACATCTCCGGCGGCCACTGCAATCCCGCCGTGACGCTCGGCCTGCTGTCGATCCGGCGCATCAGCGGTGGCGACGCATTCATCTACGTCGTATCGCAGCTGGCTGGCGCACTCGTCGCGGCCGCGCTGGTGCGGGCCACGATGCCGGCGAACGTTGGCGGCCTCGCGACGATCGCCTATGGCACGCCAATGATCAACGGCCAGCTCAGCGTCATGCAGGCGATCGGCATCGAGGCGGTGCTCGCCTTCCTGCTCATGTCGGCGGTGATGGGCACGGCGGTCGCCGCGAACGCGCCGCGCGTCGCCGGCTTCGGCATCGGCCTCGCGCTCATCCCGATCATCATGGTGGGCGGGCCACTCACCGGCGGCGTGGTCAACCCCGCGCGCGCGTTCGGCCCCGCGGTCATCAGCGGCACGTTCGTGTCGCAGGCGATCTGGTGGATCGGCCCGATCGTCGGCGCCGTCATCGCCGCGATGGTGTGGCAGCACGGGTTGCTGCGCGGTGAGCCGGTGGTGGTGGAAGAGACGGTGATTGTGGAGCAGACGATCGTGTGAGGCGGCGGTTACGCCAAGGAATGGAAACAACGGAAGGAACGGAAACGGCGGAACCCGTTTCAGTTCCTTCCGCCGTTTCCGTTCCTCTTGAATAGCCGGCCCGCGTACCCCAAGAGAATCAACGCCGCCACCACATACGCCGCGTACAGATAGGCGCTATTGTCCGGCATCGCGTTCCTCCTCCTGCAATCGGCGCAGCCCGATGCCGTAGCGGGTCGTGACAAATCCAACGTACAGCAGCGTGAACGCGCCGAACGACAGCAGCAACGGCTTGAGCAGCACCCACGGCAGCGGCGACTTGCTTGGCGCCATCAGCACCGGCGTGGGATGTTGTGAATTGAAGAGATAGACGGTGAGGTGAATGAACGGCACGAGGATCATTCCCATCACGCCCACGACCGCGGAGAAACGCGCGCGTTCTTCGGGATCGTGCAGGGCCGAACGCAGCGCGAAGTATCCGGCGAACAGCAGGTACAACAGCAGCGTGAATGTCAGCCGCGGATCCCACGCCCAGAATACACCCCAGATGGTGCGGCCCCAGATCGGTCCGGTCGTGAGCACGATCGCGCCGAAGACGACGCCCACGGCAGCCGATGCTTCCGCGAATACGTCCAGGCGGCGGTCGCGCAGCCAGAAGTAAAGCAGCCCCGTGATCCCCACCAGCACGAACGCGAGTTCCATCGACCACGCCGCGGGCGCGTGCACGTACAGGATCTTGAACGCGGGTCCCTGCGATTTCTCCGCCGGCGTGAAGCCCAGGGCAACGACATAGATCGCGGCGACAGCAAGCAGGCCCGCGACGATGATCGCGCGACCGCGGCGGATGATCCTGTCGGTCCCTTCACCGTTCACTCTGCACTCCTGACCCCTGACCCCTGACTCCTAACTCCTGACTCCTGACTCTTGACCCCTGACCCCTGACCCCTGACTCCTGACTCTTGACCCCTAACCCCTGACCCCTGCCTCCTTCACTCATCCATCACCACCGGAAACAGCATCGCGGCCAACGTTACGAAGGCAAGGTCGTAGAGCGCCAGCAATCTAAGCCAGCCCCACAGCTCAGAGATTGGTCGCGCAGCGAGCAGGCGCAGCGTGAGTTCCGACGCGAAGTACAATGGCGGCAGCATGAACGGCAGCAGCAGCACCGGCAGCAGCAGTTCCGCGAATCGCGTGCGCACCGCCATCGCCGAAAACAGCGTACCGAGGGCCGTGAATCCGAACGTTGCAAGTACCGCGGCACCGGCGACACCGGCAATGCGCGGCGTGAAGTCGAGACCGAAGAACACCACCCACAGCGGCAGCGCAATTGCCTCGATCGCGAGTACGAACACCGTGTTCGCGATCCACTTGCCCCAGAACAGCGCCTGCCGCGATACCGGTGCCAGCAACAATCCGTCGATGGCCGAGTCTTCGCGCTCGAGGAGGAAGGCGCGGTTGAGCGTCACTACCGCCGACAGCGACAGCACCACCCACAGCACGCTCGGCGCCAGCGCCTGGAGCGAGAGCGACCCTTCGTCGCGCGCGAACACGAACACCAGCAGCACGATCACGGCGAAGGTGACTGCCGTAATCACCGCCGTGCGGTGACGCCACTCAATGCGCAGGTCTTTTGCGGCGATGGCCAATGCGGCAGCAATCATGCGGCGAGCACGTCGAGGTACGCAGCTCGGAAGGCTTCGAACGACGCAGGTCTCGCGGCGTCGGACACCACGCGGCCATCGACCAGCATGATCACGCGGGTCGCGAGCTCCCACAGCTCGTCGGGTGAGTGCGTCACGCAGAGCACTGCGCGCGCAGCGGTCACTTCGCTGGCGATGCGCTCGCGCAGGGACGCCGCGGCACGGGCGTCGAGCCCGGTGAAAGGTTCATCAAGCAGCAGCAGCGAAGGCTGATGCAACGTGGCACGGGCGATGGCGAGGCGCTGCTGCATGCCGCGGGACAGCCGGCCCGCGCGCACATCGGCGTGACGCGCCAGGTCGGATTGCATGATAGCCGTCGCGATGCGGTCGGAACGGTCGGTGATCTGGTGCAGTGCCGCGGTGAACTGCAGGTTTTCGCGTACGCTCAGGTCGCCGTACAGAAACCCGTGGTGCGAGAGCAATCCGATCGCGCCGCGAGCAGCGGTGTCGCGATGCACATCGCGCCCGTGCACGCGCACCTGGCCGCGCGTGGGACGCGTGAGCCCGGCGATGGTGCGCAGCAGCGTCGACTTTCCCGCCCCGTTGGGACCCACGACAAGCGCGAGTTCACCGGACGCGAGCGTGAACGATGCACTCCGGAGCGCCGCCACCGCGCCAAAACGGCGGTGAAGATCGCTGACTTCTAGGATGGGATTGGACACGCGGGAAGAATAGGGCCATGGTGCCGTACGCCGTACGCCCTAAGCCTTACGCCCTGAGCCTAACGCCTAGCGCCCAACGCCCAACGCCTAACGCCTAACGCCTATCACCCAAACACAAACAGATCATCCAGCTTCGTCAGCACCAGCAGGAATTCCAGTTCCGGTCCGACGCCCTTGAGCACTACCTGCTGGCGACGATCGCTGGCATGCCGTTGAATCATGACGAGCGCGCTCAGGCCCGACGAATCGGTTTCCCGCGTCCCGGTCAGGTCCACCACGAGTTGACCCTTCCCCTCGGCCATTTCATCGAGCAGGGCATTCGCGGACTCGCGAAATGCCTCACGCGTGGAAAGACCGAGTGTGGCGGGGGCCGGTAGGACCCGAACGTGTGCCTGGGCAGTCGAAACGCTCATGGCCGGGAGGAGTAGCAAGGGGCTTGCCATGCTAGTCGCTGGCCCTTGGAGGGCAGCCCTGGTTACCAGTGACTAGCCCTAGAGGTCCGGTCCACGTTCCGGGCTAAGGCTGGCTACCAGGGCTAGCGACCAGGGCTAGCTACCAGGGCTGCTCCCCGCGCTACTTTTGCAGACATGACCGACCAGATCGACACACTCCTCACCGAAAACCGCCGGTTTCCGCCGTCGCCGGAGTTCGCGGAAACGGCGCAGGCCGGGTCCGGGATTTACGAGCGGGCGAAGGCTGATCGCCTGGGATTCTGGGCCGACCAGGCGCGGCGGCTTGACTGGTTCACGCCGTTCACAACCGTGCTGGAATGGGATCTTCCGCACGCCCGCTGGTTCACGGGCGGCACGCTGAATGTCTCGTACAACTGCCTCGATCGGCACATCGCAACACCGCGGCGGAACCAGGCGGCGCTGCTCTGGGAAGGCGAGCCCGGCGACCGGCGCACCCTGACGTACTGGGAGCTTTACCGCGACGTGTGTCGCGCCGCCAATGCGCTGAAATCGCTGGGGGTGAAGCGTGGCGACCGGGTCGCCATCTACCTCCCGATGATCCCGGAAGCCGCCATCGCCATGCTCGCCTGCGCACGCATCGGTGCGGTGCATTCCGTCGTGTTCGGCGGCTTCTCGGCCGAGTCGTTGCGCGACCGGATCAATGATGCAAAAGCCGTGTGTTGCATCACTGCAGATGGCGGATATCGGCGCGGACAGGTGGTGCCGCTCAAACGCTACGCCGACGACGCTCTCGCTGATTGCCCGACCATCCGCAGCTGCCTGGTCGTGCATCGTGCGGGAGGAGGCATCGATGCTACACAATGCCCGATGACCGAGGGACGTGATCACTGGTGGCACCGTGCGCTGGAGCAACAGTCGGCGGAATGCGAGGCGGAACGCATGGACGCCGAAGACCTGCTGTTCATCCTCTATACATCAGGCACCACGGGCAAGCCGAAAGGCATCGTACACACCACCGCAGGGTATCTCACGCAGGCGGCTGCTACCACGAAGTACGTCTTTGACCTGCGAGATGGCGACGTGTTCTGGTGTACCGCGGATATCGGCTGGGTCACGGGGCACTCATATGTGGTGTACGGGCCGCTCGCGAACGGCGCCACTGTGGTGATGTACGAAGGCGCCCCCGACTGGCCCGAGCGCGACCGCTTCTGGTCCATCTGCGAGCGGTACGGCGTGACGATTCTCTACACGGCACCTACGGCGATCCGCGCATTCATGAAATGGGGGACGGAGCATCCCGCGAAGCACGACCTGTCGCAGCTTCGATTGCTCGGCAGCGTGGGCGAGCCCATCAATCCCGAAGCATGGATGTGGTATCACGAGTACATCGGCCGTGGCCGCTGCCCGATTGTCGACACGTGGTGGCAAACGGAAACCGGCGGCATCATGATCACGCCGCTGCCTGGTGTGGTGACCACCAAGCCGGGTTCGGCAACGATTCCGTTCCCCGGCGTGGAAGTGGAACTGGTCGACAACGAAGGCCGACACATCACGAAGGGCGGCGGGTTTCTGACGCTCACCCAGCCGTGGCCCGGGATGTTGCGCACCATCTACGGCGATGACCAGCGCTACCGCGATACGTACTGGAGCCGGTTTCCGGGAAAGTATTTCGCGGGTGACGGCGCGAAGCTCGACGACGATGGCTACTGGTGGATCCTGGGCCGCGTCGACGACGTGCTGAACGTGGCAGGGCATCGCATCGGCACAATGGAAGTCGAGAGCGCGCTGGTCGATCATCCCGCCGTGGCCGAGGCAGCCGTGGTGGGACGGGCGCACGACCTCAAGGGTCAGGCACTCGCGGCGTTCGTCACGCTGAAGGAAGGCAACCACTCGTCACCCGCGCTGCGCGATGAATTGCGCGAGCATGTGGCCCAGAAGATCGGCGCCATCGCAAAGCCCGACGACATCCTGTTCTCCGCCGACCTTCCCAAGACCCGCTCGGGCAAGATCATGCGCCGCCTGTTGCGTGACATCGCCGAAGGAAGAGCCCTGGGCGACACCACCACGCTCGCGGATCCGAACGTGGTGGCGAAGCTCAAGGAGCAGTATGAGGAGAAGGAATAGTCCTGAGTTCTGAGTCACAAGCCGTTCTTGGTCTCACAAGTCCTGGCACGAGGACGCTGCACCTCCGGCGCAGCGTCAGACTTGCAACTGCGCCCCCAGCTCCACCACGCGGTTGGGCGGCAGACCGAAGTACGCCGTGGCGCTCTGCGCGTTTCGGCTCATCACGCTGAACAGTTGCGCGCGCCAGGCCGGCATGCTGTGCTCGGGACGGGGCGCGCCGTGCTGGCGCGGTGAAACAATCAGCGTCTCGCGGCCCAGGTAGAACGTCACGTCGGACATCTTTGATACCGCCACCGCGTGCTGCTCCGTACCCTTGAGCGTGTTGAGCGCCGCGGTGATGATGTCGGGAACGTTGGGACTTTCCATGAAGCCGTAGTAGGCGGTGAGCTGGTAGAACCCTTCGCCGCGCGACTCGACCGTGACGCGATCAGCGTCGGGCACCTGCGGAATGTCTCGCGACGCGACCGTCATGAGCACGACCGATTCGTGCAGCACCTTGTTGTGCTTGAGGTGATGCAGCAGCACCGGCGGCGCGACATTCGGGATGGACGTCATGAACACGGCGACCCCCGGCACGCGATGGGGCTTGCGTCGCTCGATGTCGGGAACAAACAGGTCGAGCGGCAGCGACGTTTCCTGCAGCAGCGCGGTGACCTGCCGGCGGCCCTTCTTCCACGTGCTCATGAGCAGGTAGACAAAAGCCGCCGCAACGATCGGCACCCAGCCACCGTGCGGAATCTTGAGCACATTCGCCGACACCAGCGCGATATCGACGGTGACAAACACCGACGTGATCGCGATCACGCGCCACCGCGGCCAGTGCCACAGGTTGCCCATCACGGCGGCAAACAGGATCGATGTGGTGAGCATGGTGCCGGTCACCGCGACACCGTACGTGCCAGCCAGTGCCTGCGGCGACTTGAAGCCGAGCACGAGCGCGACGCAGGCCAGCCACAGCGCGGCGTTGATGCCCGGCATGTAGATCTGGCCCATCTCGGTGTGCGAGGTGTGGATGATGCGCATGCGCGGCGCGAAACCGAGCTGCATCGCCTGTTGCGTGAGCGAATATGCGCCCGAGATCAATGCTTGCGACGCAACGATGGCAGCCGAGGTCGCGATCACCACCATGGGGTACAACGCCCATGTCGGCACCAGCGAATAGAACGGGTTGTAGCCGTCAGGCAGCACACCCGATCCCACGTGCTCGAGGAGCAGCGCGCCCTGGCCGAAATAGTTGAGCGCCAGCGCCGGCAGCACCACCGCGAACCATGCCAGGCGGATGGGCTTGGGACCAAAGTGACCCATGTCGGCATAGAGCGCCTCACCGCCGGTGATCACCAGCACCACGGCGGCCAGCACCTCGAGTCCGGCGATCCCGTTCTGCTGGAAGTAATGCACCGCATACCACGGATTGAGCGCGGCGAGCACCTCGGGATGGCGCATGATGCCGTGCACTCCCAGCACGGCAATCGTGACGAACCACAGGGTCGTCATCGGGCCGAAGATCCTGCCGATGCCGGCGGTGCCATGCTTCTGTACCAGGAACAGGCCGGTGATGATCACGACCGAGAGCGGCACCAGCAGGTTCGTGAACACCGGCGACGCGGTCTTGAGGCCGTCGACTGCGCCCAGCACGGAGATCGCCGGCGTGATCACGCCGTCACCATACAGCAGTGCGGCACCGAACAATCCAACGATGAGCAGCAGCGATCCGCGTTTCTTCGCGCTCGCCTGGCCGCCGGGGCGCACCAGCGCAAGCAGGGCGAGAATGCCCCCCTCGCCGCGGTTGTCGGCGCGCATCACCAGCCCGATGTACTTGAACGACACGACAAAGTTGAGCGCCCAGAACACCAGCGACAGCACGCCGAGCAGGTTGTCGCGGGTGAGGACAACGCCGTGCGGGCCCGCGAAGCATTCCTGCAACGCGTACAGCGGCGAAGTACCAATGTCGCCGTACACGACACCCAGCGCCGCGAGGGCAAGGACGCGAAGGTCCTTGCCCGTGGGCGTCACGCGTTGATGGCTCATTCTCCCGGTGCGGGCGTGGCTGGCTTTCCCGGCTTGATGGTCGCGGCGATCGAGTCGACCAGCTTGAGCAACCCGTCCGACGTGATGTTGCGGACCAGCATTCCGCCTATGAAGAACGTCGGCGTCGAGCTTACGCCGAGCCGCGTCCCTTCTTCAAACGACGCCTGGATGCGGCCATTGTACTTGGCCGAGGTCATGCAGTCATTCCACTTCCCGACATCGACGCCGTTGGCCTGCACGATCTCGCGGAAAATGGACGCCGGGTTCTTGCTCTGGCCCCAATCGGTCTGCCGCTGGAACAACGCCGACTTCACTTCCCAGAACTTGCCCTGGTCGTCGGCGCACGCTGCGGCGTGCGACGCAAGCCTTCCGTACTGGTGCTCGGCTCCACCCAGCGGGTAGTCGCGGTACCGGTAGCGCGCCTTGCCGGAATCAATGATCCGCTGCTTCACGTCGGGCCACTGAACCGACTCGAATTGCGCGCACCAGGGACACTGGAAGTCGGCGTATTCGGTGATCTCGACGGGGGCCGATGGGGAGCCGATCACGTAGCCGTGGAACCCGGCGGTATCGGCCGCCGTTACGACCGCAGTGGCTGGAAGGCTGAACTGCGGACCGCGTTTCATCCTGGTGACAATGAAGATCCCGCCTGCCACCACCACCGCGGCGATGATGACGTAGAAACGGCGCTGATCCTGGGCCAAGGGACACTCCGGTTGGGTGTTGGATCCGGGGAACCAATCTAATGAAGCCGGTCCCGGGCTCCCCCCCGCCCTTCAGCCAGTCGGGCGCGTGGTTTGCATCAAAGTCCGGTGACTTTCTATATTGAGCCCGCTCCGGCGGCCGGGATATCGATCCCGGTTCCGCATAACCCAGTCAGGAAGGCCGATTGACGAAGAAGAAGCCCACCCCTCGCCCCCCCGCGCTGCCGACCGCTTTCGACCAGGCCCGGGATGAGCTGTTCAGCCACATCCTGCGGTGTGGCGTTCTTGATGCGGCAGAAGAGCATCAGAAGGAGTGGATGGACGACACGATGCAGTACATCACGGAGCGCTACACGGACCTCACCCCCGAGCAGCTGACCCAGGTCCGCGTGCTGGGCGAGCGGTTCTGCCGGCCGGTGGTGAGACGGGCTGAGGTGGAAGTCGGGTCCTGAGGGGTCAGCAGTCAAGGGTCAAGGGTCAGGATTGCCGAGGGCGCTCCGATGTCGGGGCGCCCTTTTCGCGCTCGCCCCGTCCAAGTCCCTGACCCCTGACCCCTGACCCCTGACCCCTGACCCGTAATGCTTACTCGATGACAATCTCCGTCGTCACCCCGATATCAGGATTCAAGCTCAACACCACACTGCAGTACTTGGTCACGGACAGCTCGACCGCGCGTTTCGTGTTTGCCTCCGTCAATCCGTCGCCGGCGAGGCGGAACACGAGGTGCACCGCCGTAAAGCGCCGCGGATAATCTTCGCGGCGCTGGCCGCTGACTTCCACCTTGCAGCTGTTGAGCTTTACCTTCCCTTTTTCGAGAATGCTCACGACATCGGCGCCCGAACATGCGCCCGCCGCGAGCAGCAGCGTTACCACCGGGCTCGGCCCTTCCACGCCGTCGCCGTCAATCAGCACGGTGGGGCCGCCCGGCTTGCGCGCCAGAAAACGAAGTCCGCCAGTCCAGTTGAGCTCGCCGAGCCGGCGATGTTCGTCGCTCATCGTGCCGCCAACTTTCGGAAAAAAGGTCTGGTGTAGTCAAAGATTGCGTAGAGCGCGACCGCCATGGTCGCCCATGCGATGCGGCGCAGTTCGGGCACCGGCCGGTCGAGCACGAAAACCAGCAGCGTGACAAGCTGCAGCAGCGTGACGACCTTGCCACCGAGCCGCGCGGGCACCGAGAGCCGGTAGCCCAGCAGCCCGACAATCGCGAACGCGACAATCGCCACAATATCCCGCGCAAGCACGCCGGTGACTTCATACCACGCCAGCTTGCCCGACAGCAACACGACGGCGAATGCCGTGGCCATGAAGAACTTGTCGGCAATCGGGTCGAGAAGGGCGCCAGCGCGCGATGCACCGAATCGTCGCGCCACCAGTCCGTCGCCAAGATCGGTCGCGGCCGCGAGCGCGAGGATGACCAGGCGCGCCGTGACAGTCGACGCGAGCGGAAACGCGATGGCGAGCGGAATCCGCGCGAGCGTGATGGCGTCGGCGACCGCAAATCCGCTGGTGCGATAGGGTGGAGTGTCGACGGACGCCATGCGGAAACCTACTGCGCTGCGGAAGCCTCCACGACACCCTCGGCGCGTGACGCGGGATCAAGCGACGCAGCCGCTACGCGATGGACATCCTGCGCCGTAACCGCGCGATAGCGCGCGCCGGGGTCATCAAGCTCTGACAGACCTTCGCCCACCAGCCACGCGCTTGCAATCTCTCCCGCCACCGCACTCGCAGTCTGCCGCGCAATCTCGGCCTGGCCAGCGAGCATGGCGGTTGCGCGCAGCAATTCTTCACGCGTCGGCGGCTGATCATGGAATACGCGCAACTCATCGAGCATCGCATCGCGCGCCTCGTTCAGCCGCTCGGGCGCCATTGCGATGTACGTCAGCAATCCGCCGGCGTGCCGGCGCTGCCAGGAATTGGCGACCACCGTGTACGCGAGCGAACGAGCGCTGCGCAGCGATTCAAACAATCGTCCCCCCAGGCCCGCGGCAATAGCCGACCATACTTCGGCCGCAAACCGATCGGGATCGGTGCGCGCCGGACCCGGGAACAGCATGGCGAGGGCGGATTGCTGGCGCTGGCGAGTGGCGGTGCGCGTGCCCGGTGAGAAGGCCAGAGGCCCGAGAGCCTGCCCTGAGCTTGTCGAAGGGCCTGAGGCCAGACGCGCGGCAGCACCCTCAGCATATGCGAGGGGCGGGCTCGCCTCTGGCCTCAGGCCCTTCGACAAGCTCAGGGCAGACTCTCTAGCCTCTGGCCTCGAATCAAACTCCCTCGCGACGTCCTCCGCCAACCTCTCCGCCTCGTCCGCACCCACCACGATCACCGTCGTCCTGCCGGTCGCCAGCCACTGCTCGTGCCACGCGCGGACGCGGGATGCGTCGAACTGCGCAACGCTCTCAGGCGTGCCGAGCGCGGGGGCGCCGTAGTGACGGTCGTTGAACGCCACACCGAGCATGAGCTGGATGGGGAAGCTCACCATGTCGTCGGCGATGGCGCGCGCATCCTCGATCTGCAGCCGTCGCTCGACCGCCACGACATCCGGATCGATGCGCGGCTCGTGCAGCACTTCCGCAAGCAGCGAAGCACCGGCGCGAGCGTGTTCCGCCGCAACAGTGAGCGACAGGCCCACCACATCGGCGCCGAGGGTTGACGCGATGACGCCACCGAGCGATTCGGCGGCAAGGGCGAGTTCCGCGGCTGATCGCCGGACGGTGCCCTTGGGGATCACACGCATCGCGAGCGAGGTGAGACCCGCCGTAAACGCGTCTTCGATTGCCACGCGATGGCGATAGACGTGCATCGCGACCTGCGGGACATCGCCGTGCTGGACGGCGAGAATGTCGAGGTTGGAGAGCGCGAGGTGTGTTACGCGTGGCGCGGTGGGCGGTGAGCGGCGAGCGGTGAGGGTGGCGGGTCGCACGTCGCGCGATGTCAATTCGATCGGGGCGAGTGTGATCGCCGGCGGTCGCAACGCTCCCGCCGTCATGGCATCGGCGAACATGTCGACGTCAAACTGCACGGCGCTCGATTCAGGACAGTACGCGATGGCGCAGGCGACGTCGGGAATCAGGTGCTCTCGCATCACGGCTTGTACCTGTTCGGGAGTCACGGCGAGGTACTCGCTCGCCTCGCGGTCAATGCGCGTGACATCGCCAAGCGCTTCTTCCTCGGCGAGCGCCGTCGCGCGCGATTCGTAGCGTTCCAGGCGCCGCGCAAGTCGCATCAGCATCATGGTGCGTGCGCAATCGAGTTCGTCCCGCGCCGGCGGTTCGTGCAGCAGGTCCGCCAGGACGCCTGCAATGGTCCGCGCCGTGGACTCCAGGCGCTCGGGATTCGCCTCGGCAGCAATGGTGAACACACCCACGTCGGGAACACTGTAGTGCGACGCGCCCACGCCGTTGGCAATGCCGGGTTCGCGCAGCATGCGCGACAGGCGCGATCCACGGCCGACGCTGAGCACGGCAGCGGCGAGGTCGAGCGCGCGGGCATCGGGATGCAGTGCACCCACTCCGCGCCAGCCGATGGCGAGTTCCACGAGCGAGACGTCGCCACTCATGCGTCGCGCCCGCATCGCGGGTTCGCTTGTCTCGCGCGGAGGATCGGGAATGTCGCCGTTCGCACCGCGCCAGTCACTCCAGCGCTCGCGCAACATCTCGAGCGCGCGGTCCTGGTCAACGTCGCCCACCAGCGCGACGATGGTGCGCGCCGGGACGTATCGCGATGCGTGATACCCGGCCACGTCGTCGCGCGTGAACCGCTCCAGCTGTTCGGCGTGACCAATGCGCCAGCGGCGCAGGCGGTGTTCGCGAAACAGGAGTTCGTGCAGGGTCTCGCCGGACACCGCCGACGGCGAGTCGAGCTTGCGCTTCGCTTCCTGGATGATCACGCCGAGTTCGCGCGCAAGCTCCCCCGGATCGAGCGTGGGGTTCCGCACCTGGTCGGCCTGAAGCGTTGCGAGTTCCGCGACATTCGCGGCGGGCGCGGTCGCGAGGTAGACGGTGTGATCGTATGCGGTGTACGCGTTGAGCGAACCGCCGATGGCTTTCACTCTTTGTGCGAGCTCACCCGGAGCGAGCGACGGCGTGCCCTTGAACAGCATGTGCTCGAGCACGTGCGAGATCCCCGCCAGTTCATCGGGCTCGTCGAGAAACCCGGCGCGCACATGCGTGATCAGCGACACGGCGGGCGCGACGCTGCGGCGTTGCACGAGGAGCGTGACGCCGTTCGGAAGCCGTTCGCGGTGAAGTCCGCTGGTGGGTGCCGCGCTCACAACGTCAGGTTGTCACGCCGTTGCCGAGCGGACGAAAGCGGAGGAGCGCCAGTGACACGGCCACCATGCCCAGCCCGTATCCCAGCACGTGCGACAGCTCGCTGCCGTGCGGCGCGGCGAGACTCGCGCGCACCAGCTGAAACGGCGGCAGCACTGCGTGCACGCTCAGCAGCCAGGCCGGCAGGGTGTTGAGCTGGTCGAATCCGGCGAGCGTATTCTGCATGAAGGCCAGGAGAAACACGAGCAGCCAGCCACGCGAGGTAAAGATCGAGGCCAGCAGCGTCGCGCCTCCCACGAGCAGGTATCCCAGCGCAACCTGCGTCATGAGATCGGCGCTGAGGCCCATGTTGCCGTGCAGCGCGAGCGCGAGTCCCGCGCCAAGCACCAGCGGGAGGAGGAGCACCGCGATACCGCCGGCAATGAAGCGCTGCAGGTAGAACCACATCGGTGACATGGGTTTGCTGAACCACGCGCGGTAATACCCTCGTTCGAGGTCGGTCCCCACGATGCCGCCGATCGTCATCAGCGTGACGACCGTGAGTCCCGTTCCCCATACGATCATCTGCAGGCCGTGCGGCATGTCGACCGGGACGCGTCCGGGACCACGAATGGTCTGGCTGCCGTTTGCGAAGCGCCACACCAGCACGTCAATGATCACGCACACCACGAGCATCATCCGGAACGGCCAGACAAAAATGTCTTCCGCAATCCAGCGCACGTACCGGAAGGGCGAGCGGTCGATCGTCATGACTCCACTGCCGCGCGAAACTCCGATTCCAGACGGCTTTCCTCCGGAACGCACTCGATCAGTATCGCACCCTCGCTGAGCAGCCGCGCCAGCGATGCGCTGAGCTGCGTGCGCGTCGCCGCAACGCGCCAGGTGCCCGGCCGGCCGGCGATGGGCGCCCCCCCAGCGAGCACGTCGGCGATTGACGCTGGCAGCGACTCGAACACCAGACGCCACATCACCGGCGCGACGGACGTGGTGCTCACGCCGTGTTCCACGACGCGCTGCAGCTGGCCCTTGTTGAGGATCGCGACGCGATCGGCGAGCCGTTCCAGCTCGTCGAGATTGTGCGACGCGATGAAGATCACGCGCTCCGGTCGCCGCAACTGCTGCACAATGTCGCGAAAGCGTTGCGTCCACACCGGGTCAAGACCGTGGGTCGGTTCGTCGAGTACGACGATGTCGAACTCGCCGATCAGCGCCTGCGCGAGCCCGACGCGCTGCAGGTTGCCCTTGGAGAGCTGCTTGATGGTCTTGGCGCGGTGCTCGTCGAGACCGAGGGAATCGATGGACTGGCCGGTGCGCGCATCACGCGCGCCGGCTGGCACGCCCGACAGCGCGGCCATGCGCTTCAGCACGGGCGCCACTTTCCAGCGCGGCGGCAGGTTCACGAATTCGGGCAGGTAGCTGATGCCGTTGCGCTCGACAAATTGCCGCGGCGAGTGCCCATCAATCGACACGCTGCCATGGGTGGGATTGAGAAAGCCCAGCAACAGCGAGATGAGCGTGGACTTCCCCGCGCCATTCGGCCCGGCGATACCGATGACTTCGCCGCGCTGCACCTCGAGGGTGAAGTCGCGCAGTGCATCGACTCTGCGATTGCCGAGGGGTGCGGTGTAGGTCTTGCCTACACCATTGAACCGGATCACTGCAGGATGCGGAGCACACCAGCCGCGGCCGAGCCGCGGAGAAACTGTTCCGCTCCGGTGATGGGAATCTTCACACCGGTTTCGGCGGAGCCGCGGCGCGCGAACGCATTCATGAATTCGTTGACGGTGCCGTCGGCCCACGCGCCGTCGACCGTTTGCAGCTGGAGCACCAGTTCATCCCAGGTGCCGCGCAACGTCAGGCCGGTGAGGGTCTCGATCACGTGCGAGCCTGCCTCGACCGGTCCCCGGCGCTGCTGCATCTCGGGCACCTCGCGCATGAGCGTGCCGAACAGCTCGAGCTGGTTGGGATCGCGCGGGGTTCCGTCGGGCTCGCGATTCTCGAGCTCGGCGAGCATTGCATCGTCGGCGCCGGTGCCGTGGCCAATCTCGGCGAGTCGCGCGAGCCACTGCTGGATTTCGGCATCGTCGTCACCCACGCGACGCGCGGCCTTCAACAGTTCAATGGTGCGCCAGATGCCGAGATCATCGTAATGATCGTCGGGCCGCACACGCGCGAAGTGCAGCAACGCAGCCGAGATCTCGCCGCGATCGTAGAGCACGTTGGCGAGATAGATGCGCGGCTCGGGATAATCGGGCTCGAGTTCCAGCGCGCGGCGCAACCAGTAGAATGCGTCGGCGTCCATGCCCAGCCGGTGCGCGGTGTAGCCGAGCGACGCCGCGAGTTCAGGCGACCCGGTGTGGTGCACGCGCGCGCGCTCAAAGAAACGGCGGGCCTCCGCAAAGAACCCTTCCCGAAACAGGGCGCGTCCCACCTGCAGCATCAGTTCGTGATCGTCGTCGAATCCGAGCTCGAGAATCCGCTGAAATGCGCGGAGCGAACCTTCGATCTGTCCAAGCACGAGCAGCGTTTCGCCCAGGCCGGCGAGCGCGTCCTCATGGCCATCGTCAAGGGCGAGCGCGCTCGCGAACGCCTTGCGGGCCCAGGCGTATTCCTCGCGCGCCAGTTGCGCGTACCCCAGGCCAACGTGGAGTTCTACTGCATCGGGATACCGGGACAGCCCCTCGCGCAACAGCACGATGGCGTCGTCGTACCGCGCCTCATTGTACAGCTGATGGGCCTGCTCATCGAATTCGTCGGAGCTGAGGAATGGCTCCGTCATCTCAGGCCGGCCTTTCGGTGTGGATGTGGACAATTTGGGGGAAAAGCGGGTAGGCGCAAGAGGGGGAGCGACTTAAGTCGGGAGGCCAGAGGCCCGAGGCCCGAGGCGAGAGGACGTTCCGAGTTATGCACGTGTCCACATGCCGAATTTCCACATCACCCACACAGTTCCTTTCGCGCGGCATTTGGTGACGGCTCTCTGGCCTCGGGCCTCTGGCCTCGGGCCTGTCACAACGCTTGACTCAACGAAGTGCACAGATAACTTACCAGTCAGTTACCTATGCCCACCACCGCCCGCTCCCGTCCGCCCCGCTTTGTGCGCCGGCCCGCCGCCCGGCCCGACGAACTCATTGCTGCGGCCGTGGCGCTGTTCGGCGAGCGCGGGTTCCGCGCCACCACGCTCGAGGACGTCGCTCGGCGGGCAGGCGTGTCGAAGGGCACGATCTACCTCTACTTCAAGTCCAAGGACGACCTGTTCCGCGCCATGGTGGAGCAGCGGATCATCGCGCAGATCGAACGCGTGGAGTCAGCCGCCCGCGCGCACGGCGGTACGCCCACGGAGTTGCTCACCTCCGTGATCACGCAGATCTGGAGTTCGCTCGCCGGGACCGACATGGCGCGCCTCACGCGGACCATCCAGTCCGAGCTCAGTCACTTCCCCGGCGTCAAGCGCTTCTACTTCGAACACGTCATCCAGCGCAGCCGCCGCCTGCTCGCCGAGATCGTGCAGCGCGGGATCGACGCTGGTGAATTCCGCCCCGAAGCCATTGAAATGGTGCCGACCATGGTCCCGTCGCTCGTCGTGCACCTGAACCAGGTGCGTTTCCTGTTCGGCGAGCTGGAGCCCGACGCGCCGCCGCCCGATCGGGTGCGCGACCTGGTCATTGCGCTGGTGCTCGACGGCGTCCGTGACCGCGCCAGCGGGAAGCCGTCGGCGCCCAACGTATCACGCAGGAGGAAGTCGTGAAGGTGCTGTTCCCGCTCGCGGTGTTGGCGCTGCTGCACGGTGCCGCGCTCCCGGCGCAGGCGCCCGTGCCGATCACGCTTCGCGATGCGATCACGCGCGGCCGGTCGAGCGGTGTGCAGGCGTCGCTCGCCGCGCTCGGTGTGCGCGGCGTTGCGTTGCGCGGCCGCGAACTGCAGGCAGGCAACCTTCCGGACGTCAGCGTGTCGGCCACTGCGTCACGCCAGACCGTCAATCTTCACGAATTCGGGCTGTCGTTCCCGGGCCTGCCCGGTGTCACCGATCCGTTCACGCTGTTTCGCGGGCGCGTGTCGGTAAACCAGCGGATCCTGGACCTGGCGGCAAACGAACGGCTGCGCATCAATCGCGACACCGCCATTGCCGCCGGACTGGACGCCGACCGCGTGGGCGACATCACTGCGGCAACCGCCGCAGCCACGTGGTTGCGACTCGCGAGCGCGCAGGAAACGGTGATCGCGCGGCAACAGGATTCGGTCACTGCGTTCGCATTGCTCGACATCGCGCGCGCGCAGGTCGATGCCGGCACGGCTCCGCGCATTGATCGCACCCGAAGTGAAACGCAGGCCGCGGCCACGCGCACCGCGCTGGCACTGGCCCGCAACGAACAAGGTCGCGCGCAACTCGCGCTCGCGCGCGCCATCGACCTGCCGCCGGCCAGCACCGTGGTCGCGCAAGGCGAGCCCGCGCTCGCCGATTCCGCCACGACCGATGTGGCCGCCGCCCTGGCCCTTGCTCGCGCTCAACGGCCCGATCTCGCCGCTGAAGTCCAACGCGCAAAGCTGCTGCAGCAGGGTCTGCTCTCCATTCGTCACGAAGTGCTTCCCACGATCAACGCATCGGGCTTCGCGCAGACCTCGGGCACCGCGGTGGGCGAGCTGGCCGGCACGTGGAGCGTTGGTGTGGGGCTGGCATGGCCGCTGTTCGACGGATTCCGCCGGGCACGGCGCATCGATGAGCAGAACATCCGCATCGAGACACAGAACGTCCGCATCCACGACATCGAGAGCCAGATCGAGAGCGACGTGCGCCTGGCCGTGCTCGATCTCGGCTCCGCGCGCGAACAGGTCGCGCTCGCCGCCGAGCGCGTGCGACTCGCGGAACAGGAATTGAGCGAGGCGCGCGAGCGCTTTGCCGCGGGCGTCACGGGCAGCGTCGAAACCACCAATGCCCAGGCCGAAGTGGCGACGGCGCGCGACGTACTGATCCAGGCTCGGCTGGCGCTTGGCGCGGCGGAGGTGAGTATGGCGAGGGCTATAGGCGTTAGGCGTTAGGCGTTTGGCGCCTGCCCTGAGCGACGCTGAGCGCAGCGAAGCGAGTCGAAGGGCCTGCCCTGAGCGCAGCGCAGCGGAGTCGAAGGGCCTGCCCTGAGCGCAGCGAAGCGGAGTCGAAGGGTGTGAGCGAACCGCAACAACCAGGTGAGAGAAACGAATGCCAAATCGAACACCAATAATCGTTGTCAGCGTCGTGGCCCTCGGTGTCGCGTTCTGGGGCGGTCGGAAATACCTGTACGCGCGCGATCATGTCGTGACCGACAACGCGCAGGTGGATGGGCCGCTGGTGCCGATGGCGCCGAAGCTGCAGGCCACGATCAAGGCCGTGCCGGTTGAGGACAACCAGCTCGTGCGCGAGGGTGACACGCTGCTGGTGCTCGATGCCCGCGACCTCGACGCTGACGTTGCGAAGGCCGAGGCCGATCTGGCGTCGGCGATGGCGATGACGGGCACGAGTGCGCGCGCGGGGCAGCTCGCCTCGCAGCTGAACGTCGCGCGCGCCAACGCGGCCAGTGCCGACGCCAATGTTGCCAGTGCGGAAGTGGGCGTGCGCAAGGCGAACGCCGACCTGGAACGGATTCGCGGGCTCGCCGCAAAACAGATCGTCGCCGCCCAGCAGCTCGACGCCGCGCAGGCCGCCGCCGATGCGGCGGCCGCCAATCTCGAAGCGGCGCGGCGGCAGCAGGCGGCCAGCCAGGCCGGAATCTCGGTGGCCGGTGCAGCGCTCAGCGGCGGTGACGCGCGAGTCGCATCCGCGCGCGCCACGCTCGACGCGGCGAAGCTGCGCCGCTCCTACGCCGTGATCACCGCACCGATTGGCGGCGTGGTGACCAAGCGCATGGTCGATCCGGGCGCACTGATCCAGCCCGGCCAGACCGCAATGATCCTGGTGCCCAGCAACCTTGTGTGGGTCACGGCCAACATCAAGGAAACCCGACTCGGAAAGATTGCCGTGGGTGACAGTGTTGAATTCACGGTCGACAGCTACGGCAGCCACGAGTTCAGGGGATCGGTCGAAAGCCTGTCGCCCGCAACCGGCGCGCGCTTCGCGTTGCTGCCTCCCGACAACGCGACCGGGAATTTCACGAAGGTCGTGCAGAACGTGCCGATCCGCATTGCGGTGGCGCAGCCGATCGACTCGCTGTATCCGCTGCGGCGCGGCATGTCGGTTGAAGTGACGATCAAGACGCGCAAGTAGACCGTGGCGTCGATCGCACTCCCCGCACCGCGCGAGCAGAGTCGCGACGCGATCTATCGCGCGCGATACCTCATCGCGTTCGCGGTCACGCTCGCGTCGGTGCTCGAGCTGGTCGACACCAGCATCGTCAACGTCGCGATCCCGCACATGATGGGCAATCTCGGCGCGACGCTCGAGCAGATCGCGTGGGTCAGCACGGGATACATCGTAGCCACCGTGATCGTGCTGCCGTTGACGTCGTTCCTGTCGGATTTGTTCGGCCGGCGGAACTACTACACCGGATCGATCGCGCTGTTCACCATCGCGTCGTTCTTCTGCGGCAACGCGCATTCGCTCGAGATGCTGGTGGCGGCGCGCGTGGTGCAAGGCATCGGCGGCGCGGCGCTCATCTCGACGGCGCAAGCCATTCTCTTCGACGTGTTCCCCAAGGAAGAACGCGGCATCTCGACCGCCATCTTCGGCATGGGCGTGATGGTGGGCCCCACACTCGGGCCAACGCTGGGCGGGTGGCTGACCGACAACTTCACGTGGCCGTGGATCTTCTACATCAACCTGCCGCTCGGCGTGCTCGCGGGCGTCCTGTGCTGGCAGTTCGTTCCCGAGCCGTCGGCCAAGACCCGGCGCGGCGAAGGCGTCGACTGGCTCGGCGTGGCGTTTCTCGCGCTGGGCATTGGCTGCCTCCAGATCATGCTCGAGCGCGGTGGAAGCAAGGACTGGTTCTCGTCGAAGGAAATCGTGACCGAAGCGATCCTCGCTGTCGTCGGCATCGTCGGATTCGTGTGGCACGAGCTGGCATCGGAACACCCGATGGTGGAACTCCGGATCCTCAAGAATCGCCAGTTGAGCGTTGGACTGGTGTTTGGCCTGGTGCTGGGCTTCGCGCTGTATGCGTCGGTATTCGCGTTGCCGGTGTTCCTGCAGGGATTGCTCGGGTATTCGGCGTGGGACACCGGCAAGGTGATCCTGCCCGGCGCGATCGCGAGCGCGGTAACGATGGCGTTCGTCGGCAGGCTCGCACAAAAAATGGATGCCCGACCGTTGGTGGTGACCGGGGTGCTGCTGTTCCTCTACGCCATGTGGCTGCAGTGGCATTTCACCACGCAGATCGCGCTCACCGACACCATCTGGCCCATGGTGATCCGCGGCATCGGGATGGGGTTCATCTTCGTGCCGCTCACCGGCATGACGGTGGCCGACCTCAAGCCCGCGCAGCTCGCGCAAGGCACCGGCCTGTTCAATCTCTCACGCCAGCTCGGCGGCTCGCTGGGCATTGCCGTTGCTGCGACACTCATCACGCACTTCCGCGAACTCGCGCGATCGGCAATGCTCGCGCACTTGTCACCATCGGATCCACTGGTCCGCACCTGGCTCACCCAGGTCACCGGGGCCATGCGTCATCTCGGCGCGTCAGCCGCGCAGGCGCAGGCGCGGGCCTACCAGATACTGGAGATCAAGGTTGAGCAACAGGCGTCGGTGCTCGCGTTCGAGAAGATCTTTCTCGCGATGGGCATTGTGTTCACGTGCGCACTGCCGTTGCTGCTGCTGTTCAGGACGGGGAGGGTAACGGGGAAGGTGGAAGCGCATTGAGCGGTGGGCGGTGGGCGGTGCGCGATGCGCGATGCGGGGTGCGCGGCGAGGGGTGCGCGGCGAGCTCACCGCCCACCGCTCACCGCCCTGACAACCACGATCTCCTGCTTCACCGTTGCCTCAACCACGCGTCCGCGAACCCGTGATGTCACCGATGTGCTGATCTGGCGGTGCCAGCGCAGCGGACCGCGCACGACGTCCCATGCCACGTCGCCCTCGTCCACGCTTCCCTGACTCATCACCGCCACGTTGGAATCCCGCGCGGAATACGCTCCGTCCGCCCCGACCGCCGCTCGCCAATGGTAGCGTTGCGCTCCGGCGGAGTCCGCCCTGCGTTCCCATGCACGGTGCGCGAGGTCAGCGCCTCTTGAATTCGCGGCGATCGCGGGCGGCGTGGGCGGAAAGAAATCGTTCATCGCCGGCGCAGGATCGCTCACCTCGGCCAGTTCAGCGGGCACAAACGGATAGGTCGCCACCCATGCGGTGCCCGCCGAAGTAAGGCGAAGCTTCCATTGTCCGCCGACAAAACCGTCGGTATCGATCACGCGAACGAGGTTTTCGCGCAGCGCCATTGAGTCGGCTCGCACGATCAGCGTGTCGCCAACACGCGACGTTACGTAGCGAGTGATCCGGGAGATATCGCGGTCATGCGTTGCGGAGCCGGTCTTGCTGGACACGCGGCTGGTAATGCGCTCGACAAACGTGTCGTGCGGGAATGCGGTGGTGTAGTTGAATGATTGCGCGGCGACGGGACGAGCGACGAGAGAAGCGAGAAGAGAGACGTGAGAGAGAACACAAACCGCCAGAGAGAACGGAACCGCGCAGGTGTCTCTCGTGGGCTTTGGTTTCTCTCTCACTTCTCTCTTCTCTCGTCTCTTGTCTCTCGGACTCTAGTTCCCGATTCCCAGATACGGATACTTCCAGTCCCGTGGCGGGCTCATTGTCTCCTTGATCGTGCGCGGCGAAATCCAGCGATAAAGATTGAGGATGCTGCCGGCCTTGTCGTTGGTTCCCGACGCGCGGGCGCCGCCGAACGGCTGCTGCCCCACGACGGCACCCGTCGGCTTGTCGTTGATGTAATAGTTGCCCGCGGCATACCGCAGCGCGTCGGTGGCCTGGTTCACCGCAGCGCGATCCTGCGCGAACACCGCGCCGGTGAGCGCATACTCGGTGCTCGAGTCCACGAGTGCCAGCGTCGCCTCCCATTCCGCGTCGTCATATACGTACGCGGTGAGGATCGGGCCAAAGAACTCCACGGTCATGGCCTGGTGGCGCGGATCGCTTACCTCGAGCAGTGTCGGCTGGATGAACCAGCCCTCGCTGCGGTCGCTGTTGCCGCCGGCAACGACGTGTACGCGCGCGTCGGCGCGGGCCGCCTGGAGCACCTTGTCGAGCCGGTCGAACGCGCGCTCATCGATCACCGCACCGACGAACACCGAGAAGTCAGCCGGATCGCCCTGCTTGAGCTCGGCCATCTTGGCCTGCATGTCCTTCTTGACGGCGGGCCACAGCGAACGCGGGATGTAGCAGCGTGACGCGGCGGAACACTTCTGGCCCTGATACTCAAACGATCCGCGGATGAGCGCGGTGACCAGCGCGTCGACGTCGGCGCTGGGATGCGCGAGCACGAAATCCTTGCCCCCGGTTTCGCCAACGAGCCGCGGATAGCCGCGGTACTGCGGCAGCCGCGTCGACACGCCCTGCCAGAGCGAGTGGAAGACTTCGGTTGAGCCGGTGAAATGAATTCCCGCAAGGCGCGGGTCGCTGAGCACCGCCTCCGTCACGGCACTCGCCTGCCCGGGCACGAACTGAATCACGCCCGGCGGCAGTCCCGCCTCGAGCAGCAATTGATAGAACAGGTAATTGGACAGCAGTGCGCTGTGCGCCGGCTTCCATAACACCACGTTGCCGAGCATGGCAGGCGCAGTCGGGAGGTTGCCACCGATGGCCGTGAAGTTGAATGGCGTGACGGCGTAGACAAATCCTTCGAGCGGGCGATGTTCGAGGCGATTCCACACGCCAGGCGCCGACCCGGGCTGCTCGTGCATCAGGCGTTCGGCGTAGTGCACGTTGAAGCGGAGGAAATCAATCAGCTCGCATGCCGCATCGATTTCGGCCTGGTGGGGCGTCTTGCCCTGGCCCAGCAGCGTCGCGGCGTTGAGCCGCTGGCGCCACGGTCCCGCGAGCAGGTCGGCGGCCTTGAGAAACACGGCTGCGCGATCGGCGAACGACCAGCGCTGCCAGTCCTGCTGCGCAACCACGGCGCCATCGATCGCGTCCTGCAGCAGTCCCGGTGGCGCCTGAAAAACCGTCGCCAGTTTCTGCTGATGATGCTGGGGTGACGTGACCGTGGCGGTCTTGCCGCTCCGGTGCTCGACACCATTGACGATCGCCGGAATCTCGGTGACGGTGCTGCCGAGGTCGTTGATGGCGGCCCGGAGCGTCGCGCGCTCCGGTGAGCCGGGACCGTAGCCCAGCACGGGCTCATTATATGGAGTGGGGATGTTGGCTGACATGGCGAAAAACTAGCGCTCCCGGACTGATCCACGTAGGGCTTCGTCATTCTCCATCGTCGCCCTGTCGGGTGCTGCTCGCCCCCGCCGCTCACCGCATTTTGTTACCTTTCGGCCCGACTTTGCCTGGAGACGTTTCGATGCGGCGCCTGGTACCCCTGCTCCTCCCGATCGCGCTCGCCGCGTGCCCCACGTATGACCGCTACGACTACGTGACCAGCCAGAAAGGCCTGCTGTCGGCCGACCAGTACGCCAAGTACGGCCCGGAACAGGCGATCGCCGTGGCCATTGGCCGCGAGTTCGCCCGGGGAGCAGCCGGCAACTCACCGGCCGGGTTCGCGAAGCAGGCCGACGCGGCCCTCAGCTATGCAAAGAAGTTCGCCCAGGTAAAGAGCATCACCGCCGACACCATGGGTCACCGACTTGTCGTGACATTTGCCGACGGCTGGACCACTCAGGTAACGCCGATCACGGATGGCAAGCGCGGGGACGAGACGCCGGGGATCGGCAAATAAGCATCAGGCGGCAGCTGTCAGCTGTCGGGCGAACGAGGGATTGGCCAGCAGCGCGAACGGTGAACGGTGAACAGTGGCTCACGCTACGCACCGTTCACCGTTTAACATTTGGGGACATTGCCGCACTTTCCTGACCTCTGACAGCTGACGCCTGATGCATCAATGACTGCTCCGCCGCAGCTCACTCCCGAATTCCTCTATCTCCTCAGCGGTGACGCGGAGGACCTGGCTGAAGCGCTCGCGGACCTGCGCGCAGTCGACATAGCGGAAGCGCTCAACGAGTTGCCGGTGGTTGGCGCGGTGCGCGTGGTGGCGGCGCTGCCATTCCGTCTTGCGGTGCAACTGTTCGACGAGCCGGAGCTCGAGCGTCGCGGCGAGATCCTCGAAGCCCTCGACGTCGCCGTCGCCGGTCCGCTGCTCGATGCGCTGTCGGCCGACCAGCAAGTCGAGCTGTTTCGCGAGCTGCCCGCCGAATCGCGCGCGCGGCTGCTGCATCTCGTTCCGGCCACCACCAAGGACACGCTTCGACGCCTGATGGACTACCCGCCGACATCGGCGGGCGGCATCATGACGACGGAGTTCGTCAACGTACCATCGACGTGGACGGCCGACGATGTCAAGCGCCACATCGCCGAGGTGGGCGATGCGAAGGAGACGGTGTACGCGATCTACGTGATCAACCCCGCGAACAACACGCTCGACCGCGTGATCTCGCTGCGCGAAGTGATCATGACCCCGGGCAGCACGCCGGTGCTCGCGATTGGCGACGCGCGCAAGCCGATCACGGTGGCGCCCACGGTCGATCGCGAGGACGTGGCGCGGCTCATTTCCAAGTACAACCTCCTCGCCATCCCCGTGCTCGACGATCAGCGACACGTGCTGGGCATCGTGACGGTCGACGACATCATCGACGCCCTGGTGAGCGAGCAGACCGAAGACGTGCAGAAGTTCGGCGGCATGGAGGCCATCGACGAGCCGTACCTGCAGATCGGATTTGTCGAGCTGGTGAAGAAGCGCGCCGGCTGGCTGGCGGTGCTGTTTGTGGGCGAGACACTCACGGCGCAGGCGATGGGATACTTCGAACACGAAATTCAGCAGGCGGTCGTGCTCGCGCTGTTCGTGCCGCTGATCATTTCGTCGGGCGGCAACTCGGGGTCGCAGGCGACATCGCTGATCATCCGCGCAATGGCGCTCAAGGAAGTCCGGCTCACCGACTGGTGGCGCGTGCTGGCGCGCGAGTTGCCCGCGGGCCTCTCGCTCGGCGCCATGCTCGGCACGATCGGCTTCTGCCGCATCATGCTGTGGCAGTTCATGGCCAATCATCACTGGATGATCGGGCACGCCGCACTGGGACATGATTATGGACCGCACGTCCTGCTTATCGCGTTCACGGTGCTATTCGCGCTCATCGGTGTCGTGCTGTTCGGCTCGCTCGCCGGCTCAATGCTTCCGTTCGTGCTGCGCCGGTTTGGATTCGACCCCGCGAGCGCCTCGGCTCCGTTCGTGGCCACGCTCGTAGACGTGACGGGACTGGTGATCTATTTCACGGTGGCGTTGGTGTTGTTGCGGGGGACGCTGCTCTAAGCGTCAGGGGTCAAGGGTCAGGAGTCAGGGGCCAAGGGCCAGGAGGACACGCAACCCTTGGCGCTTGCCCCTTGCCCCTTGACCCTTGACCCTTGACCCTTGACCCCTGACGCTTAGTCATGCGCTTCCGCACCATCCTCACCTTCGTCATCATCGTGGGCTTCATCGTCTTCCTGACCTGGAGCACGCTCTCGGCCCAGAAGGTGACGTGCGATGTCTGCGTCCGCTTCAATGGCGCCGACAATTGCGCCTCGGCCTCCCATGAGAACGAACAGGAAGCCGCCATGTCGGCACGGACCACGGCTTGCGGCCCGCTGGCCCGCGGCATGAACGACGCGATTGCGTGCCAGAACCGGGCGGTGATCTCGCAGCGGTGCCGCACGAAATAGGGAAAGGCGCGAACCGTTCACGCCTTTTTTGTTTCATGCTGTAACGTCATCGAAACGCCACCGTATATTCCGCCATGGGTTTAACTGACGAAGCGCGTATTGCCTGGCGAAAGGTCGAGGTTCTTCGCGACCTGGAGCCGGTCGTTCAGGGCCTGATGGAGGAGCACGAAAAGAAGCGGGAGCTGTGGTTTCCCTCCGAGCTCCTTGCCGCCCCCGACGGCGAAGATCCCGATGAGCACCTGCGGTCGCTCCGGGCCCGGGTGGCCGGCGTGCCCGATGCGTGCCGAGCGGCGCTGGCGCTGAATACGCTCACCGAAGAAGGCCTGCCGCATTTTCATCGCCTGCTCGCCGTGTACCTGGGCAACGATTCGCACTGGCGTTCCTGGAACAATCTCTGGACCGCCGAGGAGGATCGTCACGGCACCGTGCTCAGCGAGTACATGCGCGACACGAACGTGGTGGACCAGCGGAAGCTCGAGCAGCTCAAGTTTGAATACATCAAGGCGGGCTTCAATCCGCAGTGGGATCAGGATCCCTATCGCGTCTTTGTGTACACGACGCTGCAGGAACGTGCCACGCAGTATTCGCACGCCAACACCGGGCGCGTGATTGGCGAATACGAGCCGCTGCTCGGCGGGATCCTCGCGAAGATCGCCATGGAAGAGGCGCGCCACTTCACGTTCTATCGCAAGGTGTTCACCGAGATCCTCAAGCGCGACGCGAGCGAGGCGCTGCGTTCGGCGGTGCTCGTGATGCCGGCCATCGACATGCCGGGCGTGACGATTCCGGGCTTCAAGGAATTCGCGGACGTGATTCGCCGCTCGGGGATCTACGGCCCGCGCGACTATCTCAAGATCGTGCAGGATCAGCTCGCGCACTGGCGGATCGAGGCGCTCGAGGGACTCGACGACTGGGGACGTCGTGCACAGGAGCGGCTGCTGGAGATCCCGGAACGATTGCGCCGCATCGCCGACCTGATGGAAACGCGGTCACGCACGAAGACGTTCGCGTTCGAGGTAGCCTTCGCACGCGAATTCGTGATGGAGTAGCGTGTCGTTCCCCGAGGTTGCCGTTGCGCTCACGACAGGCGCTCGCTGGATTGCGGCGGGCGCCTTCGTCTTGGCCGCCACCGTGGCGCTCACCCATTGGGGCGTCCGCAAGGGTTCGATCCAGGCGTTTGGCGGATGGGCGCGATTCGTTCGCAACATGAGCGATCCGGTGCTTCGCCCGCTCGAGCGCCGGATTGCGCGCGCCGGCGCCAACCCGCAGGATGCCCCCGCATGGCTCGCGGGCCTGGCTCTCGTGCTCGGCCTCGTGCTGATCGCCGTCGTGAACTGGATTGTGGGATTCATCGCGGGCCTCATCTACCAGTCGCAGGTCGGCGGGCCCCACGCGCTGCTCGTGACCGTTGTACGCACCGTGTTCAGCCTGCTGATGCTCGCGCTCTTCATCCGGGTGATTGCGTCGTGGTTTGGCATGGGACGCTACAACAGGTTCATCCGGATCACCTACATCCTGACCGACTGGCTCGTCGAGCCCATTCAGCGCGTCCTCCCGCCGATGGGCATGATCGATTTCAGTCCGCTGGTGGCGTATTTCGTGCTATCTTTGGGGAGCCAGTTGATTGTGAAGGCGTTGATGTAGCGACGGCAGCCCTGGTCGTTAGCCCTAGCCCTGGAGGCACGGCGCTCACTCGAGCTGTCACCAGAGCAAGTGACCAGGGCCAGTGACTAGGGCTAGTGACCAGGGCTAGCAACTGCAGTTCGTGGCGATTTCCGCGCTTGCGGCCACGTTAAACAAACCGCTAAGACGTCGCCCGGGGGCTGCGTCTCAAGCTCACGGGTTTTTTGTTGAGGAGTGTCGTGACCGATCCAAATGCAGCGCGCGCCGCGCGCCTTGCACGCCTTCCCGAGCTGCTGGCCCAGCGCATTCTGGTGCTCGATGGCGCCATGGGCACCATGCTCCAGCGCGAGAAGCTGACAGAGGCCGATTATCGCGGCGACCGCTTTCACGAGTGGCCGCGCGAGCTCAAGGGCAATCACGACCTGCTGTGCCTCACGCGGCCCGAGATCATTGCGCGCGTTCACGCCCGTTATCTCGAGGCGGGCGCCGACATCATCGAAACCAATTCGTTCAACGCGACGGCGATTTCGCAGGCCGAGTACGGAACCGAGGCGTCGGTGCCCGAGCTGAATCGCGCAGCGGCGCACGTCGCGCGCCGCGCGGCAGACGAAGCGGAGACCGCCGATCGTCCGCGCTACGTCGCCGGCGTGCTCGGCCCAACCTCGCGCAGTGCGTCGATCTCGCCGTCGGTCGACGATCCCGGCGCGCGCAACGTGACGTTTGACGACCTCGTCGGCGCGTACGGCGAGGCGGCGCGCGCGCTGGTGGACGGGGGCGCCGACATCATCCTCATCGAGACGGTGTTCGACACGCTCAACGCCAAGTCCGCATTGTTCGCCGTCGAGCAACTGTTCGACACCATCGGGTTCCGCCTGCCGATCATGGTGTCGGGCACCATCACCGATCGGAGCGGGCGCACGCTGTCGGGCCAGACGGCCGAGGCCTTCTGGATTTCGCTGCAGCATGGCAACCTGCTGTCCATCGGGCTCAACTGCGCACTCGGGCCCGATCTCCTGCGCCAATACGTGCAGGACCTTTCCCGCGTCGCCGACACCTTCATCAGTGCGCACCCCAACGCGGGGCTTCCCAACGACCTCGGCGGCTACGACCTCGACGCCGAGACGATGGCGCGCGAGATCGGGGCATGGGCGCGTGATGGCATCGTGAACATTGTGGGTGGCTGCTGCGGAACGACGCCGGAGCATATAGCCGCGATTGCGGGCGTTCTGAACGGCGTTGCTCCACGAAGCGTCGTGGGCCGTAGGCCGTGGGCCCTAAGCCAAACCCCGGGCGCGGAGCCAGCCGTTGCCGGAGCGCTGCCTGCGACGCACGACGTACGGCCTACGGCTCTCTCCGGCCTTGAACCCTTCCTCATCTCCGCCACCACCAACTTCGTCAACATCGGTGAGCGCACCAATGTCACCGGCTCGCGCAAGTTCGCGAAGTTGATCGCCGAACGGCAGTTCGAGGCGGGGCTCGACGTCGCGCGGCAGCAGGTGGAGGCTGGTGCGCAGGTCATCGACGTCAATTTTGACGAGGCACTGCTCGACGGCGAAGCGGCGATGACGACGTTCCTGCGATTGATCGCGACAGAGCCGGCGATCGCGCGCGTGCCGGTGATGGTTGACTCGTCGAAGTGGAGCGTGATCGAGGCCGGGCTCAAGTGCCTGCAGGGAAAAGGCATCGTGAACTCCATCTCGCTCAAGGAAGGTGAGGCGTCATTCCGCGAGCAGGCACGCGCGGTGCGCCGGTACGGCGCAGCCGCGGCGGTGATGGCGTTCGACGAGCAGGGCCAGGCAGAATCGGTGGAACGCAAGGCCGCCATCCTCGAGCGAGCGTTCCGCATTCTCGTCGACGACATCGGCTTCTCGCCCGGTGACGTGATTCTCGATCCCAACGTGTTCGCCGTCGGCACTGGCATCGAACAGCACGCCGACTACGGCAACGCGTTTGTCGACGCGGTGCGCGAGGTGAAGCGGCGTTGTCCCGGTGCGCGCACGAGCGGCGGCATCAGCAACGTGTCGTTCGCGTTTCGTGGCAACGATGCCGTGCGCGAAGCCATGCACGCGGTGTTCCTCGAGCGCGCGATCGCGGCCGGGCTCGACATGGGAATCGTGAACGCCGGGCAGCTTCCAGTCGTCGACGATCTCGATCCCGAATTGCGCGAGCGCGTGGCCGACGTGCTCTGGAACCGCCGTCCCGATGCCACGGAACGGTTGCTCGAGATTGCCGACCGCGCCAAGGGATCCGCGAAAGCGGCCACGCAGGATTTGACATGGCGTGAGGCGGGCGCCGAAGAGCGGCTGTCGTACGCACTGGTGCACGGCATCGCCGAGTTTGTCGAGCAGGACGTGGAGGAGGCGCGGCGCTCCGCCGCGCGCCCGCTCGACGTCATCGAAGGACCGCTGATGACGGGAATGAACCGCGTCGGTGACCTGTTCCAGGCAGGCAAGATGTTCCTGCCGCAGGTCGTGAAGAGCGCGCGTGTCATGAAACGCGCAGTCGCCTACCTCGTGCCGTATCTCGAGGCGGAGCGGCAGACGGCGGCGCCAAGAGCGCGGGGGCGCATCCTGCTCGCGACCGTAAAAGGCGACGTGCACGACATCGGCAAGAACATTGTGGGCGTGGTGCTCCAGTGCAACGAATGGGAAGTGATCGACCTGGGTGTGATGGTGCCGGCCGCGAAGATCCTCGAAACCGCGCGGCAGGAAAAGGTCGACATCATCGGGCTGTCCGGACTGATCACGCCGTCGCTTGACGAAATGGCGTTTGTCGCGTCGGAGATGGAGCGGCAGAATTTCACGCTGCCCCTCCTGATTGGTGGCGCGACCACTTCACGCGCGCATACAGCGCTGCGGATCGCGCCGGTTTATTCGTCGCCAGTGGTGCATGTGCTCGACGCCAGTCGCGCGGTGCCGGTTGCCAGCACGCTTCGTGACGACACGAAGCGCGAGGCGTTCGCGCAGCAGGTGAACGAGGAGTACGCAACGCTCCGCCGCGAACGCGAGGGAGAACACGAGGGAGCGCTGCTCGACATTGCGCAGGCGCGGGCCAACCCCGTTGCGATTGACCTGTCGGTGCCAGTGCCGGCCCCCACGTTCATCGGCGTGCGCGCGTTCGACGGTTGGCCTATCGCCGACCTGCGCGCGCGCATCGACTGGACGCCACTGTTCCAGGCCTGGGAGCTGCGCGGATCGTTTCCCTCCATTTTCGACGATCCGCAACAGGGCGAAGTGGCTCGCTCGCTGCATCGTGATGCTGAGGCATTGCTGGATGAGATTGAGCAAACCGGGGCGCTCACCGCACGCGGCGTGATCGGTTTCTGGCCCGCGCACGCCGTTGGCGACGACATCGTCCTGCACGATGACACGGGACACGCGTTGGCCACCGTGCACTCGCTCCGGCAGCAGGCCGTCCGGAAGGACAGTCGCGCGTCGATCGCGCTCGCCGACTTCGTCGCACCGGCAACGTCCGGTGTGCGCGACTACATCGGTGCCTTCGCGGTGAGCGCGGGGCATGGCCTTGATGCACTCGTGAAGCACGCGCAACAGCAGCACGACGACTACCGCGCCATCCTGCTCTCAGCCATCGCCGACCGGCTTGCCGAGGCGTTTGCCGAGCGATTGCATGAGAAGGTGCGCCAGGAGTACTGGGGTTATGCACCGGCAGAGCAGCTCGACAATGCGGCACTCATCCGCGAGAAGTACCAGGGCATTCGCCCGGCGCCCGGATATCCCGCCTGCCCCGATCACACCGAGAAGGGCACGCTGCAGCGGCTGCTCGATATTGAGCGCAACGCCGGGATCACGCTCACCGAGTCGTTCGCCATGCTTCCCGGTGCGTCGGTGAGCGGCTGGTACTTCTGGCGTCCCGAAGCGAAGTACTTTGGGGTCGGTCGCATCGGTCGCGATCAGGTCGAGGACTATGCGCGGCGCAAGGGCTGGGACATGGGAACCGCCGAGCGGTGGTTGTCACCGGTGCTGGGGTACAAGCGAGGCGCATCGTGACGACGCTGCGCGAGTTGATTGCCGACGGGCGCGTGCACGTTGTCGACGGCGCGATGGGCACCATGCTGTACCAGAAGGGCGTGTTCCTCAACGTGTGCTACGACGAACTCGTCGTGCGCCAGGCCGACCTCGTGGCAGACGTGCATGAAGCGTATGCGGCCGCCGGCGCTGAACTCGTCGAGACCAACACGTTCGGTGCCAATCCGTTCAAGCTCGCGCAATACGGGCTCGCCGACGAAACCGAATCGCTCAACAAGGCGGCTGCAGAACTCGCGCGCCGCGCCGTGGGGCCGCGGGTCGCCGTGCTGGGCGCCATCGGCCCGCTCGGCGTCCGGGTCGAGCCGTTTGGCGAGCTCGGGCTCGATGAAGCGGAGCGCGCCTTTGGCCGCCAGGTCGACGGATTGATCGCGGGCGGCGTCGACGGATTCTGCCTCGAGACGTTCTCGGATGTCGCGGAGCTCGAAGCCGCGCTGCGAGCCGTGCGTGCGCGGTCTGATCTTGCCGTCATCGCGTCGGTCACGCTGGGGCCCGACGGACGCACGGCGTACGGCACGACACCCGAAGTGTTCGGCCCTGCGCTCGAGGCGGCGGGCGCCGACGTGATCGGCGTGAATTGCTCGATCGGTCCGCAGGTCGTGCTCGACGCCGTCGAGCGCCTGGTGCGCGCGGTGAAAGTCCCCGTATCCGCGCAGCCAAACGCGGGACTCCCCCGTGATGTCGGCGACCGCAAGATCTACATGGCGAGTCCGGAGTACATGGCCGAGTATGCTCGGCGCATGGTGGAAGCCGGCGCGCGATTTGTTGGCGGATGCTGCGGGACTACGCCCGATCACATTCGCGCCATTCGATCGTTCGTGCGCAGTGCCCAACCCCACGTGCCGTATGTTCGCCAGCACGACGACGCGCACGCCTCGCGCGGCGTGCAACCGGTCCCGGTCGCCGAACGCTCGAAGCTCGCGGCCAAGCTCGCGGCCGGCAAGTTCGTCACGAGCGTCGAGATCGTGCCGCCACGCGGCGTCGATCCCGCGCCGATGTTGACGCAGGTGCGCGCACTGAAGGCCGCCGGCGTCGACGCCGTGAATGTTCCCGACGGACCACGCGCGCAGAGCCGTCAGGGCGCGCTGATGTCGGGCCTGCTGATCGAGCGGGAAACCGGCCTGGAAGCGGTGGTTCACTACGCCTGCCGCGATCGCAACCTGCTCGGCATGCTATCGGACCTGCTGGGCGCCGCGGCGGGCGGATTGCGTAACCTGCTGGTCGTCACCGGCGATCCGCCGAAGATGGGGCCGTACCCCGATGCGACCGCGGTGTTCGACATCGATTCCATCGGCCTCACCAACCTGGTGACGCGATTGAACCATGGCCTCGATCCGGGCGGCAATCCCATCGGTCAGCCGACGCGTTTCTTCAACGGCGTGGGGGTCAACCCGGCGGCACCCGACATCGACAATGAATTGAAGCGCTTCGCGTGGAAGGCCGAAGCGGGTGCGTGCTTCGCGATGACGCAGCCGGTGTTCGACCTGCGCCAGCTCGAGAGATTCCTGCCGCGTGTTGAGCATCTCGGCATCCCTGTCATTGCCGGCATCTGGCCGCTGATTTCGCTGCGCAATGCGGAGTTCCTGGCGAACGAAGTGCCCGGTGTGAGCGTGCCCGATGAAGTGCTGGCGCGCATGCGTCGCGCGAGCGACAAGGGCAAGGAGGCGGCGCTCGCAGAAGGCGTGGCGATCGCGCGCGAGATGGTCGTGGCGGTGCGCGGCACGGTGCGCGGCGCGCAGGTGGCGGCGCCGATGGGGAAGGTGGAGGTGGCGTTGGAGGTGTTGCGGGGGTAGGGGCCGATCCCATCGGCCCCGATCCGATGGGCCCCGGATTTCGCGATTGGTTGGTAGCGGGCACGGATGACAACATGTAGGGGCGAATGATCATTCGCCCCGCCGGCGCCACGAATGTTGTCGGCCGCGCCACGCAGACGCACGCAGTATTGGCGGTCATCCCAAGCGCCAACGCGAATGGCCGGTGTCTCCAGGCCCCGGCGTCGCGCGTAATCCTGCCCCTACATGTGCGTTCTTGCGCCAAATCGATGCCCCCACGGGCCGCTGTTTGCTGGGGATGGAACATCGTCGTTCACTCAGGATCCCAGGGTTCGATTACGGGCAGGTCGGGGGGTATTTCATCACCATCTGCACGGCCGGTCGCGCTCCGCTTCTGGCCGAAGTCCGGCGAGGGAACCTTCGAGCCACGAACCTGGGCCATGTCGTCAGCGATTGCTGGACTGCCATTCCTGCCCATTTCCCGCATGCCGTCGTCGACGCGTTCGTCGTCATGCCCGATCACTTGCACGGCATCGTTTTCCTCGGGCCCAAACATCCTCGCCCTTCGCCTTCATTGCCGGGTGAGCGGTTCGTACCTGTCTCACACCCGCAATTCGTATCGCCCTCCGGAACAATCGGTGCGATCGTCCGAGGGTTCAAGATCGGCGTCACGAAATGGGCACGAGCGAACACAAAGATCAAAGAAGTGTGGCAACGCAACTACTACGAACACATCATTCGCAACGAAAGAGAGCTGGAACGAATTCGCTGCTACATCCGGACCAATCCGACGCGATGGCTTGAACGGCATGGGTGTTGACGACGCGGGCTGATCGGGGGCGATGTTCATTCGCCCCTACACGACTCCGGGGCATCGTGCATCGAGGGCGAATGTTCATTCGCCCCTACACGGCCCGCGGCATCGTGCATCGAGGGGCGAATGTTCATTCGTCCCTACACGGCCCGCGGCATCGTGCATCGAGGGGCGAATGTTCATTCGCCCCTACACGGCTCCGGGAATGGCGAATCGGGGGCCAGTATTCATCCGGCCCCTACGGGTCACCGCGCGCTCCCGGTTAATTTGCCCATTGAACCTGACCCGGAACACGCAATGTCGACCATCACCGCTGCCGCGCCGCTCTCCGTCCTCTCCGAAGAAGAGGAACTCTTCCGCCAGACCGTGCGCGACTTCGCCGAGGGCGAAGTGGCGCCCTACGCGCACGAGATGGACGAGGCGTCGCAGTTCCGGCCCGAACTGATCCAGAAGTTCTTCGAGCTGGGCCTCATGGGCATCGAGGTTCCGGAACAGTACGGTGGCGCCGGCGGCACGATCTTCCTCGCGATGCTCGCGATCGAGGAACTCGCGCGCGTCGATGCATCCGCCGCCATCTACGTCGACGTGCACAACACGTTGTTCAACAACGCGCTGCTGCGCTGGGGCAATGACGAACAGAAGGCGCGCTATTTCCCGCGCCTGACGTCGGAATTGCTGGGCGCGTTCGCCCTCTCGGAACCCAATTCCGGCTCAGATGCATTCGCCCTCGAAACGCGCGCCACGCAGGACGGCGATGACTGGCTGCTAACCGGCCGGAAATTCTGGATCACCAGCGGCGCCGAGGCGGGAATCTTCATCGTCTTTGCGAACATCGATCCGTCAAAAGGCTATAAGGGGATCACGGCGTTCCTCGTCGAGCGCGAGTTCCCCGGCTTCACGGTCGGCAAGCGCGAGAAGAAGCTGGGCATCCGCGCATCGAGCACCGTCGAGCTGATTCTCGAGAATTGCCGGGTGCCGAGCGCGAACGTGCTGGGTCCGGTGGGCCAGGGATACAAGATCTCGATCGAGACGCTGAACGAAGGACGCATCGGCATCGGCGCGCAGATGATCGGTGTCGCGCAGGGCGCACTCGACGCGGCGTCGCGCTATGTGAAGGAACGCAAGCAGTTCGGCAAGGCGATCGCCGATTTCCAGGGCGTGCAGTTCCAGATCGCGGAGATGCTGGTCGAACTCGAAGCGGCACGGCTCATGGTGTACAACGCCGCGCGTCTCAAGGACGCCGGCCTGCCGTTCACCAAAGAAGCCGCGATGGCGAAGTACTTCTCCTCGGTGGCAGCGAACCGGATCTCGGGTCAGTCACTCGAACTCTTCGGCGGCTACGGCTACAGCCGCGAGTACCCTGCCGAAAAGTTCTACCGGGACGCCAAGATCGGCCAGATCTACGAAGGCACGAGCAACATGCAGTTGCAGACGATCGCGAAGCTGCACTTGAAGTGAGGAGTCAGGGGTCAGGGGTCAGGAGTCGAGCGAAATAAGCCAGAATTCAATTCTTGACTCTTGACCCTTGACCCTTGACCCCTCGACCCGCCTACGGCATCAACACCTTGTCCACCCCATGCGCCACCCCATTCGACGCCACCATGTCGGCCTGGACCAGGTTCGCGAAATCTTTTCCAACGTGGCGGGCCATGTGCACCTTGAGGTCGGAGCCGGCGCTGGTCTTGAAGGCTGCGTATTGCTGGGCGTCCTGCCTGGCCTTGAAGTCGGCGGCCATGACCGTGCCCGGGACGACGTGAAACTTGAGCAATGCCGTAAGCCGGTCCTTGTTACCCTTGAGGTCGGCGAGAGTTGCCGCGGGCAGCGCGGCGAACGCGGCGTCATTGGGGGCGAACACGGTGAAGGGACCCGCGCCCTGGAGCGTCTTTGTCATGCCGGCGTCAGCAACGAGTGAGAGGAACGTCTTATAGTTGCCGGCAGCGGTGAGCACGGCCACCACATCCTTGCCGCCGGCCTGCGCGAAGACGGCGGGCGCGGCAACGAGCAACGCCGACGTCGCGAGCGTTGCAACCTTGCGGTGGAACTGCATGTAGGGCTCCTTGGGTATTAGTGAGATCGGACTGGCTGGACCCACAAGTATATCCCGCACGCTTCTTGCAAACCGCTGAGCCCATGAAACCACGCCACCAGCTGCTCATCCTCGCCCTCCTGTCGATCGCGCCGCAAGTCGCCGCGCAGATCGCTCCGGAGACGCTGGCGCCGGAGATGGAAGCGTGGCTGGAACGGGCAAATCGCATTGCGCGCGGCAAATGGGGCGTGGTGGTTGCCGACCAGACCGGAAAGATCCTCTGGCAGGTGAACGGCAACGAGCCGATGATCCCCGCATCGACGGTGAAGGTGCTGACCACCGGCTTCGCGCGTACGGCGGTAGGTGGCGAGGCTCGCCGCGCCACGCGGGTCGTGGGCGACGGGCATGTCGACTCCACCGGCACCTGGATCGGCCGCTGGGCGCTCGAGGTGAACGGTGACGTGACGCTCGAGCGACCCGATCGTGGTGGCCCGATGCTGTCGACCCTCGCACAGCAGCTGGCAGCGATTGGCGTCCGCCGCTTGATCGGCACGCTGTCGCTCACGACGGGACAGGGAGAAGCCAAGTCGGTGTTCCCGAGCGTGTGGTCCGATCGCTATCGCGGACATCTCTATGCGCCACCGATCGGCCCCGTCACGCTCAACGAGAACACGGCGCAGTTCACGATTTCACCCGGTGCTCGCGTGGGCGCGTTGCCCATCGTGACCGGCGAGGCGCCAACAGGCATCGCCAATCTGCTCACCAACAAGGCGAAGACCGTGTCAGGCCGCAGCGTTCGCCTGCGCCTGTCACCCCAGATCAACGGGCGCTGGACGCTGACCGGGACGATCGGCCTCCGCAGCACCGCGCATCGCTACTCCACCGTCGTCAACGATCCCACATCGGTGCTCGAAGCCTCCTGGCTCGGCGCGCTGACCAAGGCCGGGATACAGTGGATTCGCAGCCCCACTATCGGCTCCCGCGATGCGGGACCGCAGCGCGTGCTGGCCGAGATCGCGTCGGAATCGTTCGACTCCGTGGCCCACGAGATCAACACGCGTTCCCTCAACATCGGCGCCGAGCTGCTGTTGCGATGGGGCGGCGGCCCGGACAATGCGGCGGACAGGCTGATGGAGCACGTTCGTCTGGTCACCGGCCTCAACGAAGTGCATCTGGTCGACGGCAGCGGCCTCTCCACCGAAGACCGCGTGTCTCCGGTCGTGTTCACGACATATCTCGCGAAGTTTCCGCTGACGCCGGCGGGACGCAACTTCGCGATGCTGCTGCCAGCGAATGGCAGCGGCACGCTGCGCCGTCTCGCGAGCGGGCTTCCCGGCCCCGGTGTGGTGCGCGCCAAGACCGGCACCCTCGGCAACGCGGCCACGCTGGTAGGCTACCTGGGCCGGAGCGACGGTACACTGGTGATCGCGGTGATGTACAACGGCGGCGCACCTGGCAGCGCGCACCAGGCCGAATGGGACCTGTTCCGCAGGCTGGGCGCGAACGGCGTGGTGATTCCATCGGATGACGCCGTGGCCGGCGGATCAGGAGGTGGACCCCAGTAACGGAGTAATCGCTCGAGTTTTTCCGCACCAAGTTGTGGCAGGACGGTACGGCGCCCTCAGCATCCCCCCCGATGTTGCAGCATGCCCAAATACATCTATGTGTACCTGCTCGCGTCGCGAAGCGGCTGCATCTACGTCGGTATCACGCGCAACATCCGCCGCCGATGGATCGAGCACCGACTCGGCAAGGGTCCCGTGTACGTACAACGAAATAACGTGCGCGACCTGGTGCATGTCGAGCGGTTTCCCGTGCTGCGGGACGCGCTCAAGCGTGAGAAGCGCATCAAGGGATGGCGGCGATCGAAAAAGGTCGCGTTGATCGAGGCACACAATCCGGATTGGCGCGACCTGGGCTTGCGGCACGGTTGGCCGGAGCCGACTCCCGATACTGCGGCGTCGGCGCTTGAGCGAACGGCCGCTGTCCCATCGATGCGAGTAGTTCGCGGCGCCGACGGGCCCCGGCAAACGTCGCCGGCTGCGAATCGGGGTCGGTCAGGGAGCGCCGCAGGTGTCTGAGGGCGCACGCCCGAGTTTTGCGGCGCCCCTGGCCGATCCCGATTCGCAGCCGGCGACGCGACTTCGGTGACGCTACGCTTTCGCGGGGGAGTGCCGAGCCGGGATCGATCAGCGCGCCGCAAAACTCGGGCATGCGCCCTCAGACACCTGCGGCGTCGCTGATCGATCCCGGCTCGGCGCTCGCTCGCTTAGGATCAGCCCGGCGTCGCTCGTCGGCCCAGTCCGCCGGTTAGCTTCCCGCAGATGCGGTCAAGAATTCAGCGTCTCGCAGCATCGTCTCCGATAGCCATGGCAGCATTCACCGCGTTCGGCATCATCACCGTGGCGGTGGTCTCCGGGGTGACCGCACGTCTCGACGCCTCGATTCTCACGTGGCTTGGCACGCACCGCAGCACCGCGCTCACCAACGGCATGCTCGACGTTACATATCTGGGGAACGGTGCAGTCGAAGTGCCGTTTGCACTCGCATCCGCGCTGGTGCTTTTTCGCCTGAACCGCGATCACGCACTACGCTACGTCCTTGCGTGCACGCTCGGCGAGGCGGTCTACGCGTTGATCAAGGCGCTTGTGCATCGGGCAAGACCCACGATCATCGAGCAACTCGGCAGCGCGGGATGGTACTCATATCCCTCCGGCCACTCAATGCTGGCGCCAATCATCTACAGCCTGGCACTGGTATTGTTCGCCGATGCGACCAGCAACCGCAGCACAAGGACAGTGTGTTGGACACTCGCGCTGATCATTCCACCGAGCGTCGCATTCTCACGAGTGTATCTCGGCGTGCATTACCCGAGTGACGTGCTCGGCGCCCTGTCTCTTGGCATTGGCTGGGCTGCGCTCTGGCGCGGGGAGCGGTCTTCCTCAAGCGCGGCATCGGCTTCCGCAGCACCCGCCATCAGCTGATCGATCCGCTCGGAGAGTTCGCGCGCGGCGTCGAGCTCCGCGGTGAGCGAGCCCGCTGCCACGCTGCCGGCGTTCATCCGCAGCAAGCCCATGCGCAATGTCTCGATCGCGGCGACTGAACGCTCGAGGCGCTCGCTCCACGGGCCGGCTTCGCCCCGGTCCAGGCGCGAGCGTGACAACGCTGCGTCACGCTCCAGGCGTTCAACGACTCGCGGCAAGTCATGCAGCAAGGCGCGATCGTTGGCCGGCAGTGACGCGAAGAGCGTTTCAGTGGCCGAACCGAGCGCAATTTCGGTGGGTCGCCAGCTGCTCCATGCATTGGCACGCACGCGCGGCAGGCCAACGGTTGCGATGCGGGCCATCCAGTCAGCCAGCGGACTGTGCCAGAACGCACGGCGCAATCGCGCAAATGCATCGCGCGGCTTGAGCTGCCGCCCAGGGAACACCAGCCCGAACAACGCGCCGCCAACCGTGGCCATCGTGAACAGGCCAAACAGCTGGAAGAAGAGCTTCGATTGCTCGCCGGACCGGCTCACAAACACTCCACCGATGAGCATGCCGATGGCGCCGGCAAGCGCGACATAGGTGAGTCGGCGGACCAGGCGTGCGAATGGATGGGGCGGACGCGAATGCTCGTAGCGCATTTCCTCTTCGCGCTTGCGGACCGCAACGTCGGCGCCGTAGCGCAGGTCCTCGACCGTAACGCCGGCTTCGAGCGCCTTGCGCGTTTCACTCAGCCGCCACAATCCGTGACCAACCCACGGAAGCACCGTGGCCTTGAGCGCGAGCACCATGAACACCACCGCCTGCCAGGGCCATTGCCCGCTCATGGCGCTGCCCACGTACGCCATGGTCGCCATGCCGTAGAAGAAGCACGACCAGATGACGTAGATGCCCTTCAGGTCACGTCCACGCTCCACCCACACGCGCACCGGCACCGGCAGTTCACCGGTGACCGGAGGCGGCGCGATCGCCTCCGCCATGGACTCCGCGTTGGCGAAGCGGTCGTCGGGCTCCTTCGCGAGCGCGCGATCGATGGCGCGAGCGAGTGCGGGTGGAACATCCGGCACGAGCGACGACAGCGTCGGGGGATCACGCATCAGGTGCTGCTGCAAGAGCGACGCGACGTCACCCTCAAACGGCGGACGACCCGCGATGCAGTGAAATCCCACCGCACCCAGCGCGTACAGATCGGCGCGTGCGTCGACATAGCTGCCAGCCGCCTGCTCGGGCGCAACGTATTCGGGCGTGCCGACCAACCGGCCACGCGCGTGATCGGGCACGTCGGCGAGCCGGGCGATGCCGAAATCCGTGACGAGGGCGCGATCGGTGTCGGCCTCGAGCAGGATGTTGTCGGGCTTGATGTCGCGATGGATCACGGCCTGTGCGTGGGCGTAGGCGAGTGCAAACGCGGTGTCGCGCAGGATGGCCGCCGCATCGCGCGAGCCCAGCCGGCCGAAACGGCGCAGGCGATCGCCCAGCGTTTCGCCGCTGACGTATCGCATGGCGTAGAACACGAAGTCGCCGACTTCTTCGACGGCGTGAATCGGCACGATGTTGGGATGCGCGAGCCGCGCGGCCATGCGCGCCTCGTGCAGGAAGCGCTCGCGCATCACGGCAATCGCCGCGCGCTCGGGTGGCAGCAGCTTCAGGGCCACGGGACGGTCGAGCCGCACGTCCCGCGCCAGATAGACTATGCCCATGCCCCCGCGGCCGATTTCGCGCTCCAGCGAATAGCGCCCGGCGAGTGCGGCCTGGAGAGCGAGGAAAAGGGTGTCAGGCGCGGGGGAGCGGCGCATGCTGGAAGTTAGCCGTGAGCGGTGAGCGGTGCGACGGGATGATCGTCATTCTGAGCGAAGCGAAGAACCTGTTTTTCCGGAACACTCCGCGAAAGCAGGTCCTTCGTTTCACTCAGGATGACACCCACGGCGTACGGCCTACGTCTTATGGCGTACGGCTCACCGCGCTCACCAGCTCATCCACATCGTTCGCGGTCGTGGCCCAGCACGTCATCCAGCGCACTTCGCAGTGCTCGTCATTCCAGGTGTAGAACTGGAAGTCGCGCTGCAGCCGCTCCGTGATGTCTCGCGGTAGCGTCGCGAACACGGCGTTTGCTTCCACTGGATGAGTGATATTGACCCAACTGATTCCGCGCACGCCATCGGCGAGCCGCCGTGCCATGGCGTTGGCATGCCTTGCATTCGCGAGCCAGAGGTCATCGGTACCGAGGGCGAGGAACTGCGCGGCGAGGTAGCGCATCTTGCTCGAGAGCTGCGACGATTGCTTGCGCATGTACCCCATGTCGACCGCAAGCTCACGTCGGAAGAAGATGACGGCCTCCGCGGAGAGCGCGCCGTTCTTTGTGCCACCGAATGACAGTGCGTCGACGCCAACGTCACGCGTGAACGCGCGCAGCGGCAGGTCAAGGCTCGCCGCGGCGTTGGCGACGCGTGCCCCATCCATGTGCACCAGCATGCCCAGTTCATGCGCCGCCTCGCAGAGTTCGGCGAGTTCGGTCGGCGTGTAGACTGTCCCGTATTCGGTGGGCTGTGTGACGGACAGCACCCGGACCGGGACTTGATGATCGAGCATCGCGGCGCGGACCGCATGGCGTACCTGCACCGGGGTCAGCTTGGCGTCGGGCGTGGGCAGGGCGATCAACTTGCAGGCCGCATGCAGCTCCGGCGCGGCGCATTCGTCGACGTTCATGTGCGCCTCGACGGCGCACAGCACGGCCTGATGCGGCCGCGTCATCGCGCGGAGCGCGAGCACGTTGGCGCCGGTGCCATTCCACACCAAAAAGGGGTGTGTGTCGTCGCCAAACTGGCCGCGAAACCACTCTACCGCACGCGCAGTCCACTGGTCATCACCATAGGCCGGCGCCGGACCACTGTTGACGTCGGCGAGTGCAGCGAGCACCGCGGGATGCACGGGTCCGGTGTTGTCGCTGGCGAAGCCGCGGGTCATGGGCATCGGGGTCTTTCAGGTGAACGGTAAACGCCTGCCCTGAGCGAGCGCAGCGAGTCGAAGGGGTGCGCAGCGCGGGCCACTCTCACGCTTCCCCGTCGGCCACGGCACTCGGCTCCCACAACGCAATCACATTCCCGTCCGGATCTGCAATCAGCGCCATGATCCCGAAGCTCTGCTCCGTTGGCTCGGCGACAAAGCGCACGCCCTGTTCGCCGATACGCGAGCAGAAGTCGAGTAGGTTCGGCACCCGGAAGGTGATCCCGGTGTCGCGACCGACCATCGCCTTGGCGCCCGGATGCTGAGCGGGATGGACGCCAAGATGCGGCGGCGCGTCAAACAGCTCAAACCCGAACGAGCCCTGCTTGCCCACCGGGAGGCCGAGGACGCCTTCGTAGAACTCGCGCGCGCGGTCGATGTCGGTGACGAAGATGGCGAAGGAGTGGAGTTGCATTAGTTGTCCGGATCGTTGGGAAGGCCCGGGGCCCGAAGTCCGAGGCCAGAAGTATCATGGGTCAGCGCAGCGGCGTTCCGGCGCATTCTATCGAGGCCGGCGCGTGCCAGCGGCGTGTCGGCAAAGCGCGCGCTGAATTCCACTTCGTTCATCTGCTCGAACGCCGCCGGATTGGTGCGATCGGCGTCATCGCGTCGCGCGAACTCGGCCACCGCGGTTGGTTGCGCGAACTTGGCGTTCCACGGGCAGACATCGTTGCAAATATCGCAGCCAAAAGCCCAACCCTGGGCATTTGACATGATTTCTTCCGGCAGCTCGCCCTTGTACTCAATCGTGAGATACGAGAGACACTGCGTTGCATTCACGACACGGTCGCCGACGATCGCGCCGGTGGGACACGCATCGATGCACCGCCGGCACGTGCCGCACAGATCGGTAGCCAGCGGAGTGTCTTCCTCGAGCAGGAGATCGGTAAACACCGATCCGATCATCGTGAACGAGCCGATGCGCGGATGAATGAGCATGCCATTGCGCCCGATCCAGCCCAGGCCAGCGCGTGCGGCGATTTCGCGCTCAGGCACCGGTCCGTCGTCGACCCACGCGTGCGCGACTGACGCACCGCGCGCCTTGAGCCACTCAGCGAGTCGATGCAGCCGGCCCAGCGTCACGATGTGATAGTCCATGCCGCGCGCATAGCTCGCGATCTTGAACGCGTCACCGTCACGCGGACGTTCATCTGCAGGCGCCGCGTAGTTCTCCAGTACAACGACTGCGGTGAGCGCCCCCTTGGTAATCCGCCGTGGATCCTTGCGCGACCTGGCCTGCCGGTGCAGATAGCGCATGGTACCGGCATACCCCGACGCCAGCCACCGATCGAATGCATCGCCATGCGCGTTGGGCACGAGCCGTGTGATGCCGCAAGCCACGAAGCCGATGCGCGTGGCTTCGGCTTTTACGTCGGCGGCGGAAGGCGTTGCGTCGTGAGTCATGCGTCATGCGTCATGGGTGATGCGTCATGGGTCATGCGTCATGGGTCATGGGTCATGGGTCCCGCCACGACCACATCACCAGTGATCAACCGCGCCCCGCGCGCATACGTCACGTACGACCAGGCCCACTCGATCAGGACCAGCACCCGATTGCGGAAGCCAATGAGATACGCGATGTGCACGAAGATCCAGATGAACCATGCGAAGAAACCGCCGAAATGGAAGCGCCCGATGTCGGCAACCGCATCACCGCGGCCAATGACGGCGAGCTGGCCCTTGTCGAAATAGTGGAACGGCTTCCGTTCGCGGCCATTGAGGGAGTCTCTAATGGCATGCGCCGCGTACTGCCCCATCTGGATCGCGACGGGACAGATCGCCGGCAGCATCCCCTTCTCCGCCTGAAAGGCTGCGGCGTCGCCGAGCACGAACACTTCGGGATGATTGGCGATGGTGGAATCGGATTGCACGATCACCCTGCCCTGCCGATCCATGTCTGCTCCAAGCGACGCGAGCAGCGGACTTGCCTGGTTACCGGCAGCCCACACCACGGTGGTCGTGGGGATGCGCCACCCCGACGCCTCGACTGAATCTGGATGAATCGCCGTAACAAAGGTGTTCTCGCGCACCTCGACACCGAGGGCGCGAAGGTCACGTTTGGCGCGCTCGCTGAGTGATTCGGGGTAACTCGACAGAATCCTCGGGCCGCCCTCGAGCAGCACGACCGTGGCCTCGCGCGGATCGATGTGCCTGAAGTCGCGGGCCAATGCGAAGCGGCGAATTTCGGCGAGCGCACCAGCGACTTCGACGCCCGTGGGTCCTCCGCCGACCACGACAAACGTGAGCAGGTGATGGCGCAGCTTGGGGTCGGGCTCGCGCTCGGCGCGCTCAAAGGCGATGAGAATGCGCCGGCGAATCTCGAGCGCATCTTCCAGGCTCTTGAGGCCAGGCGCCAGCGCTTCCCATTCCCCGTGGCCGAAATACGAATGACGCGCGCCGGTGCACACCGCGCAGTAGTCGTAGTCGAGCGTGGCGCCATCGGCGAGCTCGACGCGGCGATTCGCTACGTCGACGCGCGACACGTCGCCCAGCATCACGTCGACATTGCGCTGCTTGCGGAGAATGGAACGGATCGGCGATGCGATGTCGGACGGATTGAGCGCCGCGGTTGCGACCTGATAGAGCATGGGCTGAAACAGATGATGATTGCGGCGGTCGACCAGCGTGATGCGCACCGGGGCGCGCCGCAAGCCCTTGGCGAGGTAGAGACCCGCGAATCCCGCGCCAATGATCACAACGTGTGGCAAGGACGACTCTGGCGCAGTCACAGACCCATCGTCTCCCGCCGCCAGCGCGCGAAGCGAATCACGTCCTCCACCGGCGGCACTGCCGCTTCGTCACCATACGCGGTGTACATCCGCCAGCGCAGGTAGATTGGGTCGGGCAGCGGGAGGAAGGGTGCGTGCCGGAACCAGTGCCGGCGGCGGAAGGCCCAGCCGGTGCGCATGAGGTCGATGGCGAGGCGCGGCGAGAGCAAGGCGCGGGCGAATAGCTTGAGGGTGAGGCTGCTCCACGTTCCGCGGTAGCGTTCCTCGAGCGATCCGGCCGATGGCATGGGCTGGAAAGTAGGTATCCGCGCGGGCTGGGCAACTGTCGCACGGCTCATACTGGAGGTACCGTGCGTCACTACGCGCTGGTCATGCTCCTTGCCCTGGCCGCCGCTCCTGCCGCCGGTCAGGGACCCGCACCGCTGGGAATGCGAACTCCGATCACGTCGACCAGGCACGATCGCACCGTGCCGGGTGTCCATGCCTCCATTCGCAAGAGTTACTGGATGGTAGGTGCGATCGCCGGCGCAGCGACGGGCTTGCTGGTTGGCAATGCGTTCAACTCGATACCCTGCGATTCAAGTCCCTGCGGCGAGTCGGTGATGACATACGTCGTCTGGGTCACGGTATTCGGGACGATCGGCGGCCTGATCGGATCGCTCTTCCACAAGCGATAAGGCACCCCGCAGACACGTATATTCCACGCAACATGACCGCCACCTCTCAAGTCGCCAATTCGCTCGCGCACTGGCGCCGCGAATTCCCCGTCTTTGATCACACCATCTACCTCAACTCGTGTTCCCTGGGCCCGCTTTCACGCGCGTCGCGCGCACGCGTGGAGACATTCCTCGACCAGTGGCAGGCGCGCGGAGCCGCCAACTGGTACGATGTCTGGTGGAACAATCTGGTGGAGTTGCGCTCGCGCTACGCCGGGGTCGTGGGTGCCGACGGGGACGAGGTTGCGCTCCATCCGTCAGTCTCGAGCATCCTGTCGGTCGTCGCCGGTGCCCTCGACACGTCGAAGCGCCGGCGGATCGTCACCACGACACTCGACTTCCCCACGGTGCCGTACCAGTGGCTGCCGCGCGATGTCGAGGTCGTGATGCTCGAAAGTCCCGACAACATCAGCGTGCCGCTTGAAGCGTTCGAGCGCGCGGTCGACGCCCGTACCGCGCTTATCGCGACCAGCCACGTCAACTTCACCTTTCCAGCACATTGGGATCCTAAGCTTAGAATTCCACGTGGACAAGTTGTCGCG
>JADMIO010888861.1_pt1 | contig 70552 bp, 69 predicted proteins | sample 8958161 | NCBI WGS metagenome assembly JADMIO01 (sample SAMN16585339, study PRJNA669376) | soil metagenome | isolation source: Crop rotation soil | place: USA: Cullars Rotation, Alabama | collected 2011 | reverse complement strand
CCCGCCGCTCTGGAAGACGTTGGTCGCCATGGCGCGCATGGGGTACGCGCGGCCACGCAACTCCAGTTCGTCAAACGACAGCGTCAGGCTGCCCGCACGTTGAATGCGGCCCGCGGGATTCACGGCCGTGACGACGCCCCGAATGAGTGTCCCAGCTGGGATGAGCGTCTTGCTGTCCTGCATCAAGTCCGCAACCGTTGTCGTGTCGAAGCGCTGCTCGACGGTCGCGGTGTTCGAGCTGAGCGTCGTCGCCAGGCGGACGTCGAGCTCCTGCCCTACCGGAACGACACCGTACTGACTCGTATTGACTTGCTGGGGACTCGTGTTTACGGGAGCGGTCGTACTGCCCGAGGTTCCGCTGGTCGTCGCGCCACACGCCATGGTGCCGATCACGCTGATGAGCGCAATCGTCCGAATTGCTGCTGACATTGGCTCTCCTCCTGCGAGTTGTAGATAGACGCGCAGTACGAAGAATCGAAGCAACGTGAATGCCCACCTAGGCGATCGTCGGCGACCGCTTCTGCAGCAGCTGACGTACTTCCTCGTCTTCCGTCTGCGAGAAGTCGAGGTACCACTGACCGACCGCATTGAAGTGCTCAGGCATACGCGCGCAGATGATCTCGTCTGCGAATTGCGCGAGCTCAGCGCACGTCTCACGGGCTCCGACAGGAACCGCGATCACCACACGAGCCGGGGCATGCATCCTGACCGCCTGCGCCGCCGCGCGCATCGTCGATCCGGTTGCGAGTCCATCGTCTACGAGAATCACCACACGGTTCGCGAGATCGGCTGCCGGACGATCATTGCGATACTCCCGCTCGCGACGCCGAAGCTCCTCTGCCTCCTGCTGTGTGACGGCATCGATCGCGGAGTCCGGTACTTGGTACCACTGGACCACGTCCTCATTCAGCACGCGAACACCGCCGGACGCGATCGCGCCCATCGCAAGCTCCCGATGACCTGGGGTTCCGAGCTTTCGGACGACAAACACATCCAGCGGCGCGCCGAGGGCAGTCGCCACCTCGAACCCAACCGGCACGCCGCCGCGAGGCAGGGCCAGCACGATGACGTCATCGCGGTTCGCGTATGCCACAAGACGCGACGCCAGTACACGCCCGCTGTCATGTCGGTCCGAAAATAGGCGCTCGTCGTCTGACATGTGCCGTCCTTCAGCGATCGGCGTGACGGCCGAGCCAGTCAATCGCCAGCCGCTCGACCTCCTCGAGGGCACCGGGCTCCTCGAACAGATGCGTCGCGCGCGGAACGACCGCGAGCTCCACCGGCGCACGCATCTGCTGCATTGCGGCCTCGTTGAGCTCGATCACCGGCACATCGTTGCCACCGACGATGAGCAGCGTCGGCGCGCGGACGGCACCAAGCGCGTCGCCGGCAAGGTCGGGCCGACCGCCGCGCGAGACGACGGCCGCAACATCGGGCCGCGCCGCGGCAGCAATCAGCGCCGCGGCGGCGCCGGTGCTGGCGCCGAAGTACGCAATCCGCAGCCGACCGATTGGAGCATAGTGGTTTGCCCAGTCGGTGGCGGCGATCATGCGACGGCCGAGTCGCGGGATGTCGAAGCGGTACTCAGCCGTCGTCACGTCCACTTCTTCTTCCCGTTGAGTGAGCAAGTCCAGGAGCAAGGTGGCAAAGCGTGCGCGGTTGAGCGACTCGGCCACCTGTCTGTTGCGGCGGCTGAACCGGCTGCTGCCGCTGCCGTGCGCAAAAATCACCAGCGCTCGTGCGTGCTCCGGCAAGTGAAGGTCAGCATCGAGCAGGTTCGTGCCGTCAGAGATTCGGACGGCGTCGATCACCATTTGCATCCAATCGGTGCAAACGAGCGGCCTATTTACCGACCAACTCCCTGTCCTTGAACTGGAGCTGATACAGCCGGTGGTAGATGCCGCGGTGCGCGAGCAGTTCCTGATGTGTGCCGCTCTCGCGCAGCTCGCCCTTGTGCAGGACGATGATGCGGTCCATGTCTTGAATGGTCGAGAGTCGATGGGCGATGGCAATTGTTGTGCGGCCCTGCATCACGATCTTCAGCGCGTCACGGATCAGCAGTTCCGTTTCCGTATCGACGCTCGATGTCGCCTCGTCGAGCACAAGTACAGGCGGATCGAACGCGAGCGCGCGCGCAAATGACAGCAATTGCTTCTGACCGACGGACAGCGTGGCCCCACGTTCGGCCACCGGCGTATCGAGCCCCTGCGGCATCCGATCGATGAACTCGCCCGCGTGCACTGCGTTCACCGCGCGCCTGACGGCCGCATCGTCTATCGCATCGTTGCCGAGCCTGACGTTGCCGCCAATCGTTCCCGAGAACAGGTGCACGTCCTGCAGGACGAGGGCGAAGTACGACCGCACCTCGTGCAGGTCCATGTCGCGAATGTCTCGCCCGCCGATCGTGATGCGCCCCTCCTGCACGTCATAGAACCGGAGCAGCAGGCTCACGATCGTCGTCTTGCCCGAACCGGTCGCGCCAACGATGGCCACGCGCTGGCCAGGCTCGACTCTGAACGAGACGTTCTTCAGGACTGGCTCACCCTGAACGTATGAGAACGTCACGTTCTCGAACGCGATGTGACCAGGGAGACTGATGCCTGTTCCCTTCGCCCTGCCCCCGACTGCCTGCCCCCTGCCCCCTGCCCCCTGTATCTCCACCTTCGTGTCCAGCAACTGGAAGATCCGCTCCGACGAAGCCATCGCTCCCTGCAGGACGTTGAACTTCTCCGACATGTCGCTGATGGGCCGGAAGAAGCGGAACGAGTACTGCAGCGACGCCACGAGCGACCCGAGCGTCAGCGCGCCTGCCATCACCCACCCGCCGCCGAACCAGATGATGAGCGCCGCGGCGAGCGCGCTGATCAACTCGATCGCCGGATAGAACACCGCGTAGTAGAAGATCGACTGCAGGTTGGCGTCGCGGTACGTCTCGTCAATCGTGTGGAAGTCCTCGTAATCGCGCGCCTCGCGCCGGAACAGCTGCACCGTCGCCATGCCCGTGATGCGCTCCTGCAGGTAGGCGTTGATGCGGGCAATCCAGGTGCGGACCTTCCGGTACGACTCGCGCACATTGCGCCGGAACCACTGCGTCACCATCCAGATGAGCGGCAGGACCGAGAAGGCGACAATCGCCAGCCGCCAGTCGATCCAGATCATCATGGCCATGATGCCGACGAGCGTGAACAGATCGCCGAACACCGAGACTACGCCGGACGTGAACAGATCGTTGAGCACGTCCACGTCAGTCGTCACGCGCGTCATCAGACGGCCGACCGGGTTCCGGTCGTAGAAGCGAAGATCGAGCTGCTGCAGGTGCTCGTAGATCTGCATCCGCAGGTCGAACATGATGCGCTGCCCCGTCAGCTGGAGCAGCCACGTTTGCACGTAGTCAAGGACGAACGAGCCCAGCAGGACGAGCAGAAACGCGCCGGCCATCAGCGTGAGGCCCGCGAAATCACTTCTGGGAATGTAGCGATCGATCGCCAGCTTGACGAAGTACGGCGGCAGCAGCTCGAGCGCGGAATGTCCGATGATCGCGGCCGTGGCGAACGCGACCTGCGTCCGGTAGGGCCGCAGGTACGTGATCAGCCGACGCATCAACCGCGCGTCGTACGCCTTTCCGAGTACGTCTTCTTCGTGAACTGACATGTTCTCCCAGGCCGACCTGAAGGTCGGCCTCTACGAACGCGTGAACTGAAGGTCGGCCTACGATGCCGCGAGTTCCTCTTCCAGAAGCTGCTTGCGATACAACTCCGCGTACAGGCCACCGCGCGCGACGAGTTGGTCGTGCGTCCCGCGCTCCGCTATTGCACCCTCATCGAGCACGAGAATCTGATCCGCCGTCCGCACGGTGGACACGCGATGTGAGACGAGGATGGTCGTCCGCGACCGCATGACGTCGTGGAGGCGCGTCAGGATCTCTTCTTCCGTGTACGTATCCACCGCCGACAGCGCATCGTCCAGGACAAGAATCTTCGGATCCGTCATCACCGCGCGCGCGATAGCCGTCCGCTGTTTCTGCCCGCCCGACAGCGTGATGCCGCGCTCGCCAACGACGGTGTCGTAGCCCTTCGGAAACTCATCCAGGTCCTTGTCGAGCCGCGACACGTGCGCCGCGTGCTCGACCCGCGCGCGCGGACCTCCTGTGACGCCGAACGCGATGTTCTCGGCAATGGTCGCGCTGAACAGAAACGGCTCCTGCGGGACGAACCCGATCGCGCCGCGCAGCACGGCCAGCGGCAGGTCCCTCACGTCGATGCCGTCAATGAAGACGGTCCCCGGAGGCGGATCGTTCAGGCGCGGCAGCAGGTTCAGCAGCGTCGACTTGCCCGATCCGGTTGCTCCGACAATCGCTGTCGTCGTGCCGGCGGGAAGTGTCGCGGAAATGTTCCGCAGCACATCCGGCCCACCAAAGGTGAACGTCAGGTTGCGGAACTCAATCCCACCTCGAATCTGGTCGCGCGACGTGATGCTCGACAGATGTGCCGGGTCCGAAAGGACTCGGCCTCCACTGTCCGTGATCGCGGGTTCCGCCGTCAGCACATCGAGCATCCGCTTCCACGACGCCGTTCCGCGCTGCAGCAGGTTCGTGACCCAGCCGAATGCGATCATCGGCCACGCGAGCATCGCCAGGTACGAGTTGAACGCGACCAGCTCGCCGACGGTCATCCGGCCGTTGATGACGTCGCGGCTTCCGAGCCAGATGACGAGCATCGCGCCGACGCCCATCAACAAACCCATGATCGGAAAGAACGCGCCCTGAACCCTGATCAGTTTGCGGTTGCGCCGGACGTATTCATTGTTCGCCTCGCGGAACCGATTGATCTCGAAGTCCTCCTGCCGATACGCGCGGACGACGCGAACGCCGGCGAGCGCCTCCTGCGTCACCGCGCTGATGTCCGACAGCTGCTCCTGGATCTTGTCGAAGCGCCGGTGGATCTCGGCGCCGAAGTAGTAGACCGCAGCCGAGAGGATGGGCAACGGAATCAGCGACAGCAGCGTCAGCCGGGTGTTCAACGACACCATGACGATGAGGACCGTGATGAACGTCAGAATGGTGTTCGTCAGGTACATGAACGCCGGGCCGATCATCATGCGGACCGCATTCAGGTCGTTGGTCGCCCGCGACATCAGGTCGCCGGTCCGGTTCCGGTGGAAGTAGGCCGGCTCGAATAGCTGCAGCCGTGCGAAGAAGTCGTTCCGCAGGTCGAACTCGATGTCGCGCGACGCGCCGACGATGATCCGGCGCTGGAGAAACCGGAAAATACCGCCAACGGCCGCCAGCGCAAGGATGGCGCTCCCGTAGAACCGCAGCTTCGCCACGGTCACGCCCGTCTCGCCCATCAGGTCGTCGATGGCGTACTTCAGCACCCAGGGGCCGGCGAGCGTGATCGCCGACGTCGCGATAATGCAGAGAAACCCGCCGATGAACTTCGCTTTATAGCGAGCCACATAGGCGAGGAGCCGGCGAGACGGGTGCATCTGCCGAGTATAATCTCCGCCCATGCAGGCCCTTTACATCGTCATCCCCGTCGTGGGCATCTTCATGATTGCCTACCGGTACTACAGCGCCTTTATCGCCGCGAAGGTGATGTCGCTCGACGATTCGCGGGTGACGCCTGCGCACACGAAGTACGACGGGTCGAACTTCCACCCGATGAGTCGATGGGTGCTGTTCGGGCATCACTTCTCCGCGATCGCCGGAGCTGGACCGCTGGTTGGTCCCGTGCTGGCGGCTCAGTTCGGCTTCGCGCCGGGCCTGCTGTGGCTCGTCGCCGGCTGCACGTTGTGCGGCGCCGTGCACGACTCCATGAGCCTCTGGGCATCGACGCGGCGTGGCGGCAAGTCGCTCGCGAACATCGCACGCTCGGAGATTGGCCCCGTCGCGGGGACCGTCGGCGCGCTCGCGATCCTGTTCATCCTCATCGTCGCGCTCGCGGGCCTCGGCATCGCGGTCGTCAACGCGCTCGCGGAAAGCGCGTGGAGCACGTTCACCATCGGCGTCACGATTCCGATCGGGTTGCTGATGGGGTTCCACATGTTCGTCTTCCGCAAGGGGAAGATTCGCGAGGCGACGGTCATCGGCGTCGTCCTCCTGGTTGGCGCGGTGATCTTCGGCCGAACGTTCGCGGAATCGTCCTACGGCCACACGCTGGTACTCTCACGGCATCAGGTGACCGCCGCGATGGCGATCTACGCGTTGGTCGCGTCCGTGCTGCCGATGTGGATGCTGCTGACGCCGCGCGGGTATCTCAGCACATTCATGAAGATCGGCACCATCGCGTTCCTCGCGCTCGGCGTCATCATCGTGAACCCGACGCTGCAGGCGCCGGCGTTCTCGCAGTTCATGCACGGCGGCGGACCGGTAATTCCGGGTCCGTGGTATCCGTTCGTGTTCATCACGATCGCGTGCGGCGCGATCTCCGGCTTCCATTCGCTGATCTCTACCGGCACCACGCCGAAGATGGTGGACAGGGAAAGCGACATCCGTCCGATCGGCTACGCCGGCATGCTGTGTGAGGGATTCGTCGGCGTGATGGCGCTGATCGCCGCGACGGCGCTGCACCCTGGCGACTACTTCGCGATCAATACGTCGGCGCCGGTCTTCGCGAATCTCCACATGCCGATCGTCAACCTGCCCGCACTGCAGGCAGCGGTTGGCGAGAACGTCACGGCGCGTCCTGGTGGCGCGGTCTCACTGGCCGTCGGCATGGCGCAGATCTTCTCGTCGCTCCCGGGCATGCGCGGCCTGGTCGCCTACTGGTACCACTTCGCGATCATGTTCGAGGCGCTCTTCATCCTGACGACCGTCGATTCCGGCACACGCGTGGGCCGCTTCCTCGTCCAGGAGTTCGGAGGTCGTCTCGGCTGGAAGAAGCTCGGTGACACGGATTGGCTGCCCGGCTCGCTCGCGGCCACGCTCTTCATGGTGCTGTCGTGGGGCTATTTCATCTGGACCGGCAACATCAACACCATCTGGCCGCTGTTCGGCATCGCGAACCAGTTGCTCGGCGCCGTCGCGCTCGCAGTCGTGACGACTGTCCTGATCAACATGGGAAAGACCCGCTACGCCTGGGTCAGCTTCCTTCCGCTCTGTTTCCTGTCGGTGACGACGATGACGGCGGGGTTCATGAGCGTCCGCGACAACTTCTGGCCATTGGCGATCAGCCCGAACCCGGATCTGCACGTCCAGGGCTACGTGCTCTCGATCAGCACGACCATCATGATGGTCTGCTGCCTGATCATCATGGCGTCGGCCACCTGGCGCTGGGTGCTGGTGCTGAAGGGGCGCGAACCGCAGCTCGAGCTCGTCGACGCCTAGCCGTAACGTAGGTCTGTCGAAGGACCGATAAGCGGCTCGTGCAAACCAGAGCCGTTCTGTTCACCCTCGCCCTGCTCTGCGCGGCGACATCCGCGTACGCCCAGGCGGAAGCCTTCCACGTCGAAGCCGGCATCACCTTCTGGAAGGCGACGCCCGACATCGTCCTGACGAGCGGCTCGCTCGGCACACCCGTCGATTTCATCAACACGTTCGCCGTCGAGAAAAAGCGACTTCACGACTACAGGCTGGTCATCAAGCACGGCAAGCACAAGCTGCGCTTCAGCACGATGCCGATCGAATACACCAGCACGGCGACGCTGAACGAAACGATTCGCTTCAATGGCCAGACCTTTACCGTCGGCGTGCCGGTGACCGCCGACATGAACTGGACGATGAGGCGGGCGGGCTACGAGTACGACGTGATCGCGACGCCGATGGCCTACATCGGCGGCATCGCGGATTTGAAATACAACAAGATGAACGCGACGCTCACGGCGCCGCTGGTCGCGGCGCAGACGTTCGAACGGAACGTCTGGGTACCGACATTCGGCTTTGGCGCCCGCGCGTACCTCTCGAAGGACGTCTCCTTGACGGGGGAATATACCGGTATCAAGTGGGACCGCAACAATCTCGTCGCGCACTGGAACGACTGGGATGTCTACGCCACCGCCAACCTGGGACGGAATGTCGGCACGCAGCTCGGCTATCGAACGCTGAAGGCGGATTACGACATCGACAACGACGCAGGCGATCTGAAGCTGAAGGGCACGTACATCGGCTTGCTCCTTCGCTTCTGACTTCGGTCAGCGCTGCGTCAATTCGATGCGGCCGGTCGCGCCTTCGATGAACGTGGCAGACGTCGTCGCGACATTTGGATCCTGACGCGGCGGGCCCGTCGCTTTCACACCCTTCGACTCGAGATCGGCAAGCTCCGTCTTGATGTCCTTCGTCCGAAAGCCGAGATGGTCGATCGTGGTGCCATCGCTGGCAAGCGGCGGGGTTGGAGCCTTGTCGATGATCAACCAGATGCCCCCGAACTTGAGAGCATCGGCATTGCCCATCTTCGCGGTTTCGCCGCCGAGCGTCTCGGCAAACCACTTCCGCATCGCCGCAGGATCGGTCGCCAGCACGCGCGCGTGATGGAACCCGAGCAATCGCGCATCCTGAACGAGCTCAATCTTGGTTCCCCACGGATCCTCGATGATCGCCATTCGTCCCATGCCCGCGACATTGCGCGGCGCCTGGAGCACCTTCGCACCAGATCCGTCGAGCGCATTGAGCCGCGCGTCGAGGTCCGCGAACGACAGGCCGACGGCGTCCACGACCGAGCCGGCACTGGGCTTCGGGTTCTCGAGCTTCCGCATGTTGAAGCGAATCGGGCCGAAGAAGACGCCGTCCATTCCGTCCGGCCGTGCGGTCGCGCCGAGATACTTGATGTACCAGGCTGTCGACGCCTTCGTGTCGGGAAACGCCAGGTGCATGTGGTCGTAGGTGAGGGCTTCGGTCGGCCCTGCCGCCAAGGGATTGCCGGCGAGGGCGCACAGGCATGCGAAGACGGCGAGCGCTCGTTTCATGCGTCAATCTTACGACTTTGACGCGACCACGAGAACAGAACTTCCGACAGGCATCGGGATGTGACGTGAGACCGCGGCTTCGCCGCGCAGCATCAGCGTCAACGCGCCGTTGATTGGGGCAGCCGGCACGTTCATTTCCCAATCTTCCCTACCCGCCACACCCGCCTCACCGGCCCGGGACAATCTCCGCGCGGCGAACATCGCCGGGAACAGGACAGCGAAGAGATACGTCAGCCGGATCACCCGAAGCCCTGCCCCCTCGACGATGTCGCGCATGCGCGTCGTCGTGTAGCGCCGCACCTCGGGCCACGTGCCCGCATGGCCGCCGCGAAGCACGTCCATCGCGGACGCCGTCAGCACCAGCCCACCGCCCGGTTTCAGCACACGCGCCATCTCCTTCAGCACCGCGGCGTCATCGGTGACGTACTGCATGACGTCGAACGAGGTGACGACGTCGAAGCGCGATGAGAGGAACGGGATGGCGGACATGTCAGCGCGCGCAACGGGGAGACCGGCCTTGCGCGCCAGGAGCAAACCGGTCGGCGTGAGATCGAAACCGCAGGCGCGGCCGTACGGCCGAAGCAGCGTCGCGAGGTTGTGACCTGTGCCGCAGCCGCAGTCGAGGAGATGGAGATCGCGGCGTGTGCCGGCGATTTCTCGAATCGCGGGCGTGACGAACCTGCGGAAGCCCCGGAACCAGAAGTGCGTCGCCTCGACGCGGCTGGTCAGGTCGAGCAGGTCGTCCACGTCAGCGTGACTTCTTGGTTCTTGAGGCTTTCCTGACCGGAGGCTTGCGGGCAGCGGGCTTCGCCGTCGTCACGCGCGTGGTCTTTGGCTTCGGCGCGACCTTCAGGCTGCTGTCGGGAACGAGCAGGCCGCTGCCATAGAGGCGGCGATAGTCCTCGGCCGTGCCGAGGATCCGCTTCACGTAACCCTGCGTTTCGGGGAACGGAATGTCGTCGATGAACTCGTCCTGTGGCAATCCCGGACGCTCGGCGAGCCAGCGCGACACGCGGCTCTCGCCCGCGTTGTAGCTCGCCAGCGCGTAGTGCGCGCCGCCGAAGCGGTCCACCAGATCCTTGAAGTACGCCATCCCGAGGCGGATGTTCGTCTCCGGCGTCCGCAGCGACGCGGTCGAGAACGGCCGAATCCCCAGACGCTTCGCGTATTGCCGGCCAGTCGATGGGACCAGCTGCATGAGACCGTACGCATTCGCAGGAGAACGGACGTCGGCCGTGAACGTCGATTCCTGCGCGACGAGCGCGGCCATCAAGTACGGGTCGAGTCCGTTAGCGGTGGAGTACTTCTGAATGAGCGGCCAGTAGTCGAGCGGGAAAATCACCTCGAGCACCGCAGGCGGCAGCTCGTCGCCTTCGGCCGTAAGGTACTGCGGATACGCGCGCTTCATCGTGTTGATCGCGCCGCGCAGATGATCGAATCGCTCGGGCGCGACTTCGCTGGCCGCCTGCTCGTGACGAATCCATGCGATGGTCGCCTCGATCGCAGACGTGTCGCCCCACGCGCGCTGCGCGTACTGAAGTTCCTTCAGCGCAAGGTCGTACAGCTCGAGTCCGACCAGCTCGCGGATGACGGGCGCCGACGGAATAGGCATGCTGCCGGACGGCGCGGCGGTTGTCAGCGCAACGTTCTGAATGCCGAGCGGCTCGTTGCGCTCGGTCAGCAGGCGCGACGCGAGGCGGCCGTAATAGGAATTGCCGTAATCGGCGACGGCCAACCGGTAGCGATCGTTCGCGATTGCCTGATCGCCCATTTGATCGTGTGCGCGACCCGACCAGTACAGCCAGGCCGGACGAGTGTCGCCGCGCGGGAAGGTCGACGCGCCGTTGTCGAAGTACTGCGCCGCATCGGCGAACTTGCCGTTCTTGTACGCCCACCAGCCGATCCGCCAGTCTGCGCGCTCCGCGTACTTGTTGTCAGGAAAGCGGCGAACCAGTTCCCTGAACACGTCGTCCGCCGCGGCGTCATCGTCGTCGACGATGTAGTGCGACGCGAGGTTGTTCAGCGTCTCGATGGCCCACGTGCTGTCCGGAAAGTCGTCAACCAGCGCGCGCGCCTGCGTCACGTAGGTATCGCTGTCGCCGAGCGCGGCCGTGTCGGTCAGGTAGAAGAAGCGTGCTTCCGCTTTGCGCGACGCGTTGTCGAGATACGGACGGAGCGCATCGCGTGACGCGCGGTAGCGTTCGAGGTAGTAGTCGCACTCGGCCAGCCGGAGCGCGACCAGCTCCTTGTCGTCGCCAGACGCCATCGATGCGAGCGGCGCAAAGCCGGCGCGCGCCAGCGCCCAGCGGCGCCCCAGGAACAGACGTTCGGCCCTCGCCAGTTCGAGCGGAAATCTCTCGCTCATCGAGCTGGTGTCGATTCGCGAGAGCAGGTTCTGCGCATCGAACGCCTGCAGGCTGAGCGGCGATTCGTAATAGACCTTTCGATACGCCTCGATCGCCTTGTCGCGATCACCCGCCGCCTCCGCCGCGCGGCCAAGCCGCAGCAGCACGTCTTCGGGCGTCGTCATCGTCCCCTGTTTGCTCACGCCCTGGACGATGGAGAGGGCCTTGTCGGTGTTCTGTCGGGCGAGTTCGAGCTCGGCGCGTCGGAGTGGAAGCGCCTCGCCGAACAGATATCCACCTTGCGCGCCCGCACCGGTACCGGCATCGAGCGCGTCGAGAATCGTGAGCGCTTCGGGAACGCGGTTGACGCCAGCAAGCGCGACCGCGCGGTAGTAGCGGACGTACGGCGCGAGCGGACTGCCCGGCAGGTCGGCCGGGACGAGCGGCAGGCCACCGGCGAAGTCACCGCCATCGATCAGCTTCACCGCGCGCGCGAATTTCTGGGCGGGCGTTTCCGCGCGTGCGGCTGTTGCCGTCGGGAACGAATCGGGGACGTACCAGAAGTCGCCGACGCGATTGGGCAACGTCGGATGGAGTGTCGGTGCGAGCCGGACGACGGCCGGCGTGACATGGGGAAGCCCTTCGACGTCCTGCGCGCGCAGATCGAGCGCCGTGATTGCCGCAATCGTCAGCGTGACAAGGAACGCCGTTGCTTTCATCTGGATTCTGGTAGCTCGACCGGCGCCGTGACCGTGTGCGAAGCACGTGCCACGGGGCGTGACAATGGGAGACCTGCGGCACGCTGCACCGTCATCGCTTCGAGGACACGGCTCGCGTGGCGAACCAGCACGTCGAGGACAGATCGCCACCGCGCCTCGGGCGACGATTCGTTGCGTTGTGGCGCGTCCGCATACAGGACCGCGACCACTTCGCCGCCGACGTGAACCGGCAGCGACATTGCCTGGCGGCCGGTTTCGTCTGCCGCAAAAGGCGGAATGGCGTCGCCGGTTGCCTGCTCGACGGCGAGATCGATCGACCTGGCGGAAAGCTCCTCGGGGAATCCGGCGAGGCGCCAGCCCTTCAGGCGACTGCCCTTGACCAGGAGAAGCGCGGCGCGCTCTGCTTCCTGTCCCGCGCACTCCACGAGCCGTTCGAGCACGTCCGACAGCGCAGGCGCTTCGTCCAGCGTGCGAATGGCATCCGCGAGACGAGCGGTGCGCGACAGTTCCCAGTCGCGACTGTCGGCATGAACGCGCGCGACTTCCCTTTTGAGGTCTTCGCGAGCCGCATCTGCGGCGGCACGGGCGGTGGTGATGTCGGCCTGCAGCTGCTCGATGGCTGCGTGAGAGCTTTGCGCGTGGGACTGTGCCTCTGCAACCTGCGCGCGAAGGCCGTCCATTTCGCCACGCGCGCTCTCCAGTTCCCCACGCAGGCTCGTCAACTCGCTGCGCGCGCTCTCAGCATCGCGACGCGCGTTGTCGATGTCACCTCGAGCGCTCTCTGCTTCGCTGCGCGCGGTCTCCGCATCCGCTCTGGCCGATTCGACCTGGGCTCGAGCCGATTCAGCTTCGGCGCGGGCGGCCTCGATGGATGCACGTGACGCATCCGCTTCCGTGCGCGAGGCAAGCGCCTCGGCGCGAGCCATCTCGGCATCGTTGCGCGCCGCGTCGATTTCGCCGCGCACGCTTTCGACGTTGCGGCGCGCGGTGTCCAGCTCGATGCGCGCGGCTTCCGCGTCCCTGGTCGCGTTCTCGGCATCGCGACGGGCCGCGTCGACGTCACTTCGCGCAGCATCGGCATCGCGACGTGCGCTCTCGAGCTCCGCGCGTACCGTCTCGATTTCACGACGCAGCGACTCGATTTCTTGACGTGCCGCCTCTGCATCGAGCCGCGCAGTGTCTACGTCGCGTTGCGCGCTTGAAACCTCGCTCCGCATCTGCGAGAGGTCGGCCTGCAACCGGTCGTTGTCGGCGCGCAGGCGCTCCGCTTCGTCGCGCGCTTTCTGGATTTCAGTTGCCGCGACCTGCTTGGCTGCCTCGACCTGCTGCTGCGCCTGCGCCTTCAGCTGCTCGCTCGCTTTGCGCAGTTCGCCAATCTGCGCTTCGGCGACGCGCTTCACTTCTTCGGCGTGCTTCTGCGCGGCGGCGCGAATCTGGGCGACTTGCCCTTCGGCCTGGGTGCGAATCTCGCCGACCATCGCTTCAGCCTGGGCGCGTGCCTGGGCAGTCGCCGCCTCGGTCGCTGCGGCCACCGCGTGGTGGCGGTCTTCGGCCGCACGGCGGGCAGCTTCCCGCAGTTCGGCTTCAAGGTGCTGGCGCAACCCGGCCGTCGCGCGGTCGAGCGCTATGCGAATCTGTTCGTCCTGGGACACGGATGGGTCTGCGGGCATTATACGGTCACCGCTGCTAAATTGCTGATGCTGTTGTGCTTCGGACCGTTCAGCTGACTCCGGCTGGTGCCGGACGCCACGGCGCGCTACCCAGAAGTTATCGGTATGGCGATCCAATTGCCGCAGGGACGCACATCCATCCGGCCGTAGAGCTGCCCCTGTGGAACGGTCGAGCCTCAGTAGCCCGCTGGCTGACCATCTTCGCGGAAGTTTGATCCCGCGCGATAGATTCCGCCGATCGGCATCGTGCACTTCGCATCCGCGGGCGAACATCCCTGGCCGGCGTTGCCATCCGGCGTGAACATGATGCCCTCGTAGCCGCCGACCGGGTCGCCGTCGGATGACAGCACCTTATGACCCATCTCTTTCAGTCGCGATCCGACCAGCTGATAAAGCTGCGATTCCATCTGCAGCTCGTTACGCACCTGGTTGTGGCTGAAGCGGGCCATGTCGCCGGCCATCTGCATGTTCGCCCCGAGGTCGAGGATGTTGACCAGCACCTGCATGTTCCCCTGCCCCTGCTGATCGCCGCCGTGCTGGCCGGTGACGAGCAGCGGCCGGCCGTTGCGCATGACGAGCACCGCCGACAGCGTGTTGTACGGACGCTTGTTGCCGGCGACGACGTTCGGGCTCTTCGGATCGAGCGTGAACAGCCCGCCGCGGTTGTGCAGGATGAATCCATAGCCCGGAACCGTGATTCCGGATCCCCACCCCGAGAAGTTGCTGTTGATCCACGAGACCATGTTTCCCCACCGATCCGCGGCGGCGAGATAGATCGTGTCGCCCGTGCCGTCGGCGTTGCCGTTCGCCGGACCGGTCGCAGACGCGCGCATCGGATCAACCTTGCCGCACAGCGATGCGGCATGCGGCTTCGAGGTGAGCATGTCGAGCGGCACGTTCACCGCATTCGGATCCGCGTTGTAGCCGTAGACGTCGCGGTAGACCGTCTTCTTCGTCTCGATCAGCGCGTGCCAGTAGAGCGGGTCCGCGGGCCCGAGCGACGCGAGCGTTCGGCCCGGATACCAGGTCGGCACACATGCCTCGAGCACGTTCAGCGCCTCGACGATGCCCCATGCCTGGGAGGGCGCGCGCGTGCCGTACACCGTGAACTCGTTGTGGTAGGTCGTCGATGCAGGCGTCACCCACTCGCCTTTGTAGTTGGCGAGGTCCTCGAGTGTCATCGGACCGCCGAGCGCCTGCGACTTCGCGATCAGTGCGCGGCCGATATCGCCTTTGTAGAACGCGTCGCGTCCCTGCTGCTGAATCAGGCGGAAGGCCTTCGCGAGATCCGGGTTGCGAAAGATCGTCCCGGCCGCCGGTGGCTTGCCGTTGGTCGTGAACGTCTTCACCGAGTCCGCATCGAGCTGCGTGCAACACGCCTGCAGCGGCAACGCGTTCTTCATCTTCCAGAGGCTGGCGATCTCCTCGGTGACCGGAAAGCCCTGGTCGGCGTAGTCGATCGCCGGCTGCAGCACCTCTTTGAAGTTCTTGGTGCCGAAGCGCGTCAGCACCTCCTGCCAGCCCCAGAGCGACCCAGGTACCGTCACGGTGAGGATGCCGCCCGACGGCATGCCGGAGCCCGGACCGAAGTTCGCCGGATCCCACGTGTAGCCAAGCTGGTGCATCCGATCGAGCGTCAGCCCCGCAGGCGCGATGCCGCTCGCGTTGAGCTGATACACCTTTTTCTCTTTGGCGACGTAGATGAGCGCGAAGAGATCGCCGCCGATGCCGACGTTACCGGGAAAGACGACGTTGAGCATCGCCGCCGTGGCCACGGCAGCATCGATCGCGTTGCCACCCTGCTGGAGGATGCGCAGTCCTGCCTGCGCGGCCAGCGGCTGCACCGTCGAGACGATGCCGTTCCGCGCCATCACTTCCGACCGCGTCTGCTGCAGCCAGCCTTCGGAACGGTCGCCGCGGACCGCCTGGCAGGCGGGCACTTTCGAGTTGTCCTCGCAGATGCGCGCGAGCGGCGTCTGGGCGAATAGCAGGGTTGATGCGACGACGGTAGCGACGAGCGCGAGCCACAGAAGTCGTTTCATGGCGCGGATTGTAACGCCGCGATCGGGTCGAGGGCGGCGGGAGGTAAAATAAAGGGGTACTGAAACTCCTTGATCTCAACCGTTGAGGGGGCGAATTTGGCTTCGACGGGGGTGCGGGATCATGGGATGCATGCCGAGCACCGTTAACTCGTAAATCTGACGGAACATCCGTTAACTGCGGATTCTCAGTACGCTCTCGCTGCTTAATTAAGCAGTGACGTTCGCCTTGACCTCGCCTGGTGGTTGAGGGTCGAACGCCATTAAACAGGCTGGTGGGCACGCGGCGCCTCGGCGCGTGCCTGCGAGATTTCCCGGGGCTAGGGCCTGGCGGTACTTAGCCGTTTCCACACGCTGGGCATGAAAATCACGAAGCGGACACGCATGTAGAGTCCCACGACGACGCGCTTTCGGACGCGGGTTCGACTCCCGCCGCCTCCACCACTTTCTCTCAATGAAGATGGGCCTTCGGGCCCTCCGTTCCCGCCGCCTCCACTATTTCTCCAGGGCGGCGCGACTGCTATCGGTGCCCGTCTCTAACAACCTGATCGCTGCGTCGAGTGCTGCCGGACTCAGATGCATGTACTGCTGCGTCGTCGCGAGGTCTTGATGACCAGCCAGTTCCTGAATCGCTTTGGCTGGCGCGCCACGCATCGCGAGATGCGAACAGAACGTGTGCCTCAGGATGTGGACGCCTGGCTTGACGTTCGCCTTGCGCCCAACACGCCGCATGATGACCTGCACCTCCTTCTGCGTCAGCGGCGTTCCCTTCCTGTCACACACGACGCGCCGACCTCTGAGGCTTCGCGCCTGCTTGAGCGCGTCCGTCAGCCTCGCGGTCATCGGCACGAAGCGCACGCGCCCGCCTTTCGTCGCGGTGACGTGGCCCTTCCACTCTGACCTCGCAACAGCCAGCTGGCGTTTGGCGAGGTCAACGTCTGACCACTCCAGCGCCATGATCTCGCCGCACCGGAGGCCAGCTTCGCCGCCGAGCAGCACGATCAGGTACGCCGCTTCGTCGTCTGCCTTCGCCGTGTCCACGACCCGCGCAAATTCCTCGAAGTCGTAGAACCGAGCTGTAGTGCTCTTCGGGATCGGCAACAACTTCACCCGGCAAGGCAGCGCGTTGAGCACCTGCCACTCGACCGCGGTCCTCAGCATCACGCTCAGGACTGTCAGCACGTTGTTGGCGGTCTTCGGCGAGCGATTCTGCAACCGTAGCTTGATCGCCTGCACGTCCTCGTTAGTGATCGCGTTCAATTGCTTGTCGCCAAGTGCCGGAAGGATGTGCGTCTTCAGCACCGTTTTCTTCCCGGCGATTCCGCTTGGCTTGTGGCGATTGGCGCGCGCGTACCCGTCGAGGAACCGAGGCGCGAATTCTCGAAGCGTCTCCACCTCCTTTTTCCGTTCCGGCGGCCCCTTGAGCAGCAGCTCGCGCTGACGCGCTTCGCCCCAGCGCTTGGCGGCCGCCTGCGAGGGTGCCGGAACCTTTCGTCGTTCCCGGTAGCGGTTTCCGTCAGGGAGAAGGACGAAGACGTCCACCTCCCATTCTTCGCCGCCTTGGTACTTCCGGACTGTCACGCTCATCGTCTACTCCCTTGACGACGCGCGACTCTGGCTGAACGAGTTTACCAGGACCTCTCGATCGATCAGGACACGACGCCCGAGGCGCACGACTCCTGGCAACTGCTTCCGCTCGACCATCGCGTAGATGGCCTTCCGCGTGGTCCTCAGCAGCGAAGCCGCCTCGTCCACGGTAAGCAGCACCGGTAGGTCCTTCATGCAGCAGTCTCCGGCTGCGGCGTCGGACGATGGCGCAGTACGCACACGACAACGAGAACCGCGACGACGATCGCTGCCGCGCCCACAACCGTGATCCTCATGCGACTTCCTTCCAGGGAATGACGGCTTCGCATTTTGCGTTCGGGCATCGAACGCCCTGCAGGCTGCCGTCGAAGATGCTGGTCACAATCGAGCGCGGCTCGATCCAGAACTGAGTGCCACACTTGATACACCTGACGTAATAACGCCGGACCATTTCGCTCATCCGGGTAAGTGATCCTTCGAGCCTGGCGCGGTCCAGCAGCTTATTGAACTCGGCTATGCCGATCTGCCCACGAACGAAGACCTGAACGCCGCAACTGTTGCAGGTGATGTACGGCTTGCCCTTCTTGCTTCCCCGAACGTCCTGCGGCATCGAGCAAATGGGGCAAGGAAACCGACGGCTGGTTAGTAGGTACGACATGTATCACCGGCGGTACTTCGCCGCCTCCTTCGCTTTGGCTTGTTCGTACGTGAGCGACGATTGCAGGTCTTCCGCCTTGAATGAGTTGTAGTAGTTGAGCAACATCGCATTCTCGGGGTAGGGTCCGCCGGGCATCGATTTCGTGGCCCACCAGTACCGCTTGCCATCCTTGAACGAGAACTCAAGCGCCTCGTTGTTCCTCCAGAGGCGTTTCAGGATCACGTGAACGGTCGCGAGAAATTGGCTGTACGGCTTTTTGTCAAAACCCATCGCCAGCATTTCATCGCGCACGCCAGTCGGCGTGATCGGTTCACGCGCGGACTTGAGAACTATGCGCACCGAATCCGTAACGCTCGTTAAATCTGCTCCGCGTTTCTTCGGTTCGGCAAGGCCACTGAGGGCCAGCTCGACTTGCTCAAGCTTCGCGATCTGCTCGTCGATTGCCGCTCGACGACGACGGAGCTTATCTAGATCTTGGCGAGTTCGCTTTAGCGTTTCCGCAAATGTTCGGCCGGCCATGTGCAAGTAGTCTTATACATTTAAATGTATAAATTGTCAAAACGTGGATATGGCGTTCCACGCCTTCCAGGCGCGCCGAGTGAGCGAGCACAACGTTACGTAACGTTGCCCCCACGCCCCCTTAGAACGGGAGATTACTCCTCCTGATTGATGAGCCTCGCGAGTTCGCGCGTGATGAACTCAAGACTCGCAGGGATCTTCTTTGCCGCCAGCAACGCCTTCAGCCTAGGGACTATCTGCTTGTTGTACGAAAGGAGGTCGGCGACATGCTCGCTGATGACGCCGTCATTGATTTCAAGGCCACGCTGCGCTGCCCGTAACAGTGTCATCAGCTCGTCGTCTGCGAGGTTGGCCATTGCGGCCTTCGCCGCGGCCTCGCGACTCGCATTCACGGTCGGCATGTACCAGGACAGGCGATACGCCGCCTGGGCTGCAACCGACGCAGGTGTGTTCGTGACCTGCTGCCCCCTTTAATCCGATCCGCCGCATAGAATGAGGCCCTCCGTTCTGAGGAGGACCGATGAAACGGAGCACGTACACCGACGAGCAGATCCTGGCGATCGTCAAGGAAGGCGAGGCCGGACGAAAAGTCGCTGACCTGTGTCGCTCGCATGGCATCAGCGAGCAGACGTACTACCGGTGGAAAGCCAAGTACGGCGGCATGGAGCTGAGCGAGATGCAGCGCCTGAAGCAGCTCGAGGACGAGAATCGCCGCCTGAAGCAGATCGTCGCCGAGCAGACGTTGGACATCCAGGCGCTCAAGGCGGTGGTCGCAAAAAAATGGTGACCCCCGCGGCTCGGCGCGAGGCGGTGGGGTGGTTGCAGACACGCGGCGCCAGTCAGCGGCGTGCCTGTCAACTGATCGGGCTCAGTCGCGCGACGTGGCAGTACCAGCGGCGCGATGATCCCGTCAACAGTGCGCTGTTACATCGCCTGCAGGCGCACGCGGCCGAGCGACCGCGGTTCGGCTATCGACGGCTGCACATTTTGATCGCCCGCGAGGGCGTGTGCGTGAATCACAAGCGCCTCTATCGTCTGTATCGCGCCGCCGGGCTCCAGGTGCGCCGCCGACGTCGGAAACGGATCACGCGCGGGGCACGCATGCCGTTGCCTGTGGCGACCTATCGCGGTGAGCGCTGGTCGATGGACTTCACGCTGGACACGCTCGCGGACGGCCGCGCGTTTCGCACGCTGAACATCGTCGACGATTTCACGCGCGAGTGCGTTGCGATTGAGGTCGATCGGTCGTTGCCTGGTCTGCGCGTGACGCGCGTGCTCGATCGCCTGCACGCCGCGATTGGCTTGCCCCAAACGATCGTGGTCGACAACGGGCTATCTCAGAAGTCAAGGACACAGAGCTTCGCCAGGCTGGCTGACGCCAGGTGAAGTGAACGAAACGACATCCAGACGGCTTCCGCCGCGTGCGGAGAGACGCGCTCACCATAGTCACAGAGGGTCGAGTTGCATGCGCTCGCCCTGCCAGGGCTCAATACAGCGTCGCAATCCAGGCGGAAGGTCCGCGCATTATCTACGAGGTCGTCGGTGACGCCTCCACGGCTCGTGGCGAAGGGATCCGACCGCCTGGTCTCGCCGCTTCCGGGAAGCGACGATAGTCGTTGCCGGACGTGACCACCGCGTACACGACGCGCGCCATCTTGGCGGCGACGGCGGTGTACGCCTTGCGTCGTCGATCCTTGTTGAGCGGATCCGAGCGCATGTAGTCCTCAAACTTCCGGCGGAAGCTGTTCTGCTGCATCCGCACCGCGACGGCACCTGCCATCCAGCACGCGTAGCGCAACCGTGCGTTGCCACGCTTCGACAGATGGGTCGTGCCACGAAACTGCCCGGACTGCTCCGTGCACAGGTCGAAGCCGCAGTACTTGAGAAACTGACGGACGTGCCCAAAGCGCCGCAAATCACCGGCCTCCGCCAGGATGAGCATCGCCAGAATCGGCCCGATGCCTGGCACCGTCTGCAAGCGGTCGAAGTCCCGCTGACCGGCGAGTCGGGTGACGATATCTGCCTCCAGCGTTTTTCGGCGGCGACAGAGCTGCTGGTATTCCTCGAGCACGACGCGAAACATGCTGATGGCGGCCGAATCGGGACTCACCGGCAAGGCGATGCTATGGCCAGCGGTCTCATAGAAATCAGCCAACCATCGGGTCTTATCCGTCTTGTGTCCGGCGACTTCGGCCCGTGCGGCGGCGATGAATGCGCCCTTCGAGTACTGACGAACCGCAGCTGGGCACGGCGTCAGGCGCAACACGCTCGTGAACCACTCGGCGCGCGAGCTGTGAAGATACCGCTCGGCCTCGGGAAAATAGAGCGGCAGGTGGTGCGTCACGATTGCGTGTTGCAGGCGCACTTTACGGAGCGACACCTGCTGATAGGTATTTGCCATCTCCTGCAGGTCGTGGTGGCCCGAGACCAGCGGATCGACAAACCGTTGCGTCGTGCCTGTTTTCAGCAAGTGCAGGATGACTTGCGCGTCCTTCGGATCATTCTTGTCCCACGAGTTGTACATCGCATCGCGGGTCCGCGCGACGGCCAGCGACGACACCTGACACAGGGTGAAGCCCGCTTGCCCGAGACGATGCATCAGCGCTCGGTGGTAGTCACCGGTGGGCTCGAACGCAATGACACAGGGCGGCGGTAACGCCTGCAGGTGCATCACGAGCCGCTCGATCTCGGATGCCGTGTTCGCAATCCGCATCGTCCGGCGACGGCCCGCACCACCATCGATCAGCACCTGATGCACCAGCTTCGCCACATCGATCGCGACCCACGTGGAAGCCGTGGTAGAAGAAGCAGAGGTCATGACGGGCACGCTCCTTTCGACTTGAGTTGGCAAACCCAGTCTAGAGAAGCACTTGTCCTGTCATGACCTCTTTTTCTGAAGGTACTACGGACCCGAGTTTGCCGGACGCACGCTCGACGCGTGGGCCTACGCGCGCGGCGTCACGCTGCGCTTCATTCGACCGGGCAAGCCGATCGAGAACGCCTACATCGAGAGCTTCAACGGCAAGTTTCGCGACGAGTGCTTGAACGAACACTGGTTTCTGAATCTGGCTGACGCGAAGGCTGAAATTGAAGCGTGGCGCGTCGATTACAACAGCGTCCGGCCGCACAGCTCGCTCGCTGGTCGTACACCCATGCAGTTTGCCGCGATGACGGAGGGGGCTCGCCGGCTGTGGCCGGCTCGCCCTCAAGGAGACCCTAAACCCGAGGACCTCCAACTATCGATGGATCGGATGTAGGGGGCAGGTCACTCCAACTATCGATGGATCGGATGTAGGGGGCAGGTCACCATCAGTGCTCATAATCAGGTCTTTCTCGATAAGACAAACCGACCGCAACCGTCAGATGTAGAGGCGAAACGGTAGTGGAGCGCCGGCTACGGGCCCGGCTGTAAGAATTTCTCCAACTGCGTCCGCGAACTTCAGCGTGACGGGCTCGCCGTCTCCGTACGCGCAAGCGTTGTAGTTCAACTTGGTGAGCGCCAAGACGTCCTTCAATACGGTGCGCATCTCCGCTCGGCCGCGGCAAATGTCCACTAAGAGTCCTTTCGGCACCTCGCGTCCCGGATACGTCCACAGACGAGGGATGAATCCCTGCGCCCACAGGAAGGCCGTTCGCTCATCTCGTTGGTACGCGAGCCCACGGAGCAGCGCCATCTCCCCCGGCCGATACACTCTTAGATCCTCTGCGTGTCGGATCCGTACCCCAACCACGTTCGTCGTGCTCGGTGCGGCGCTGACGAACCCGCCCCACTCCTCTGAATCGAAGCGGGCCTTACCGTGTATGAACAACTCGCGAGGAGTCTCCCCAGTGCGGTCCTTGTAGGACGACACGGCGCGTTCAACGAGGGCTTTCGCAGCATTGCGATCAAGGTGATAGCTGTTCGTTCCCTCCACAAACCACGGTCCGCCCGTGCCTTTGAACACGAGCCCGTCTCCCGAATCGAGAAACATCTGCGCGCCGCAAGATGACCATCGACCATCCGCCGCGAGGTCGTCGCGTTTGAACACCACTCCTAAGTAGCAGACGCCGGGGCGAACGTCGGCCACTTTCCAAGGGCGAGCTCCCGACTTGTAGAAAGCAGTTGACGAGAGGTTCCACGCCACCTCGGAGGCCCCGCCGATCCGTCGCGAGGGATAGCCCCATTTGTTCAGGAAATCATTCGGCGCGAGCGTACTCTCCCGAACCACCTGCGTAGGAGTGTTTGAGTCGAGGAGAACCGCCTTCAGTTGGTTTCGGAAATGCGGCTCGTAGTTGTAAGGCGCCGCGTCCTCATTCAGCTCATCGAACATGCTGTGCTCGGTCTTGAGTTTCTTCGCCATCCCCGCACTGAGCCGAGTCGGCAACTCGATCCTCAAACCATCGGGCACAACGGACTTCGGGCGGCACCGTTCGTATACAAGATCTGGAATGACGACGAACCAAAGGTCCGCGCGTTCGTCCTCATCCGCGGTCCGACCGATGGGGTCGGCATACAAATGCACAACCTTGTGAACGCGCTGGTGGACGTCAACAACGTTGCAGGCGTCGATCAACTCCTGCTCGTCGACGATCCGCTCGAAAACCGCTTGCGATCCGAACGGCACCCCAAATGCCGCCTCGAAACCCGGATACGATGGCCTAGAGGGTTTGTCATCGTTGACGGGGCGTTGAATGGACTCAACCCAACGCCAGAATCGCTCGACACCCGCCTTGGTCCCTATGACTGCAGGTCGAATCCCGAAGGTCTTACCTTCATCCAATGGCCCGAAGAGCGTCAGTCCATCTCGAGGATCCTCGATCGCCTGGTTGTGTCCGAAAAGCAGTTTCGGTTCCGACAGGCGAATCAGCTGCATCATTCGAAATCCCCGTCGTCGTCCTCTTCCTCTTCATCCTCTGGACCTTCTTTGACGACTGCCCGCGCCTGCTCGTTCAGAGTGACGGGGCTGACGAACTGGAGAGGGCGAGCGCTCATCACACCGGACACCGTAGTGCCTAGCGGTAGGGTGAATGTCGCCCCACCATCCGACAACCACGCCATCGTCGCGAGTAACCTGTCCCGCCAATCGTCATTCCACCAGCTCTTGCACTGACCGCGACGCGCTCGGTGCATTCCTATCGCGGATGTCCAGAGTGTTTCTCCGTCATCGGAGAACAGCACATGAGTGCGCAGGATCATTAGCGGGGAGGGATGCACTGCGGCTTTCGCGCTCACCGCGAAGTGCCAGTGCCGCTTCCCCTTGGAGACTGTCTTGTAACCCATCAGACCTCGGCGGGTTGCTTTTCCGGCAACGCTCATGAACTTGACGTCCGGGTCTGGGAGGCTCTTCGTATCAAAGTAGAAGGCTATTCGGCCGCCAGACATGTCGTACGCAGCGAGACGCTTCGCCACCGACATCTTCCACGCCTCGTTTAGGAAGTACGTGACGAAGTCTCGGTTCTCTCTTTGCTGCTGGTAGTCGGCGTCGTTTATGAACTCTCGCGTGGAATCGCGACCGTCGATTGAACCCGTAAAGTGCCAAGGAACGGTTGAAGATCCGCTGCCGGTGCAAACGTCACGATCCCGTTCCTGAATTTCGTTGGAAACGGGAATTCCGGGTCCTTCTCAAACAGCCCGAACAGCGTGTGCACGTACACGTTGTCCGGCAGCGTGATATTGAACCAGTTCGAGTAGTGGATCTCCTCGGCGTCGGAGGTACCCTCGTTCACGCTGAACTCGGATTCCCACCACGTCCGGACTGCGTCCCTATTGAAACGCGGATTCGTCGGAACGGCTTCTTTCTTCAGCTTCGCGAGCAGCTGCTTGAGGCCATCGGCCCAGCTCTTCGAGAAGTCGATCGCAATCAAATTCGAAAGCTGGATGTTGATCTCGTCGAACGGTAGGCTGTCGATGTGGAGCGGGATGATGAAGTCGTGAAGCTTCTCTCTTTTCCTAATGTCGTGAGCCACCTTTAACTCAAGGAGGGAGCCCTCACGTTGGTTCGACGTCTTTGAGAGGACGTACAGGAATTTGACCGCCTTCTCACGGATCGCTCGCTCGATGTCTCGCCAGAAGTCCTCACCTCCTAACAGCTGAGTGACGTCCGACCACACGTGGTACCCAAGGTTCGCCAGCTTCAGCGACAGCCAGCGCGTGAACTCGTTGTCCTCCGGATTCGCATGGCTTATGAACACTACCTCTTTCGATGTAGCCGAGGGCGAGGCGGAGATGTCAATCACGGATTGAGGCCCCTCGTTCGGCGAAGCGCCTCTCTTAACAACCCCTCGCTGAAGTAAGTCGCCGACACCAATTCCAACATCGTGTAACAGAAGTCGGTGTAGCTGATTCTCCACTCGTGAAGAGCGGCCCCCTTGGCCCTGATGCAGACAACCTCATCGGTAGCCACGTCATAGTGCGCGGCATTGTGGCCGATCCCATTCCGGAGCTTCGTGTCCATGAGCGCCGCAAAGTGCTGCGTCCCACCGTACTTCGCCAAGTGCGGGACCTTATTCGCGTTGTCAATGCCCTCGAAGTCCCAGATGGACATCAACCGCTTCTTCGTCGGGACGTCACTGCTACCGTTTCCGCGAACGAGTGCCACGCCCAGTCCGATTACCGAGAGGCGCGCGAACAACTCGAATGCATTGAGATACAGCGGCTTCATCTCGTCGAAGCGTTTATCACTGACCATCAGATCCTTGAGAACGACAGGCTTGTCCTTCCAGTATCTGAGCTGCAGAACTGGCATCCAGATGTGATACGTCGAAATGAATTCGTCGTGAAGCGCATTCAGCTGTCGCCAAAGGCTCGCGATTCGCCCCGACGTGCGCAGAGCCTCCACAAACTCCGTCAGCGCGTTGCTATGGCTAAACGTGGCGTCCCTGAATTGCTCTCCGATGGTCTTCCAGATGTCGGTTCGGTCTAGCGTGAAGTGGCGGACCGAATAGTCAAAGCACTCGAACATCTGTTTTAGCCGACCTTCGTACGACGATTCCGGCTCCTCGCCGAGCGCCGTCTTCACCTCCACGTTCCACAGGTCCCACTGCTGCCGCTCGTAGTGGATGGCCGCGCGCTTGATCGTCTCCCAGAACTTGGTGCGGACGAGCATCCGCAGAGACTCGTGTTTCCGAAACTCGTCGTAATCGGCGAAGTGCCAGACGGCTGTCACGAACGGCGACGCTCCATCCTGTTGAAACGTCGATTTGTGGTTCAGGATCTCAGGATGGAACGTGACGAAGACCGGCGCGGGAAACGAAGTCTCTTCGTCTGTCCACACGGCGTTCACTGGTGGATCGAACGCGACGCCGGCCTTTTCTTGGTCCAGTCGCATGACGCACGTGATCGGCACTCCGCACGTGGGGCAGGAGAACGCGTGTACCTGCTTGGAACCGTGGCCAACGCCGAACCGAGTGACGATGAGCGTCTTGTGACCTGCCTGGCGATTTTCGGACCAGCTGAAGCTTGAGAGAATGGCGCCCTCGGGCCACTGAGGGAGCCATGAAGAAGACACGATTTACCGAGGAGCAGATGGTGACGATCCTGCGGGAGGCCGATGAGAAGCCGGTCCCGGAGGTCGCCAAACGGCACGGCGTCAGCGCCCAAACGATTTACGGGTGGCGGAAGCATTTCGGCACGCTGGAGCCCGCCGACGTCAAACGCCTCCGGCAGTTGGAGCAGGAAAACGATCGGCTGAAGCGTCTGGTGGCGGATCGCGATCTCGAGCTCCAAATCCTCAAGGAGATCTCGCGAAAAAAATGGTAGGCGCACGCGTGCGCCGGCAGCAGGTCGCCTACGCCGAGGGGCGTGGCCTGTCGCGCCGCCGCGCGTGCGCCTTACTCTCCGTCGCTCGATCCACACTGGGTTACGTGTCCCGCCTCGTGGCGCGGGACGCGCCGGTGGTCCCGCCGATGCGGATGCTGGCGGCGCAGTACCCGCGGTACGGCTATCGGACCATTCGGATCTTCTTGGAGCGCCAGGGCCACGTGCTGGGGACCGACCGGATGTATCGCTTGTGGCGCGACGCCGGTCTCCAAGTGCCGCGGAAGCGGCCGCGCCGCCGCGTGGCGGCCAGTCGGCCGCGCCCGCTCCCGCCGACTGGGATCAATCACGTGTGGGCGTACGACTTCGTGTTCGACACGTGCGCCGACGGCCGCTCGCTGAAGTGCCTGACCGTCATCGACGAGTTCACGCGGGAGTGTCTCGCGATCGACGTCGCCGGCGGGATCCGGTCGGGGCGCGTCATCGAGGTGCTCACGCAGCTCGTGAGCGTGCATGGCGCTCCGCGCTACCTGCGCTCGGACAATGGCCCCGAGTTCGTGGCGCGCGCGATCCTCCGGTGGCTACAGGCCGCCCAGATCGAGACGGCGTACATTGATCCAGGCAAGCCGTGGCAGAACGGCACCGACGAATCGTTCAACGGGAAGCTACGCGACCAGCATCTCTCGCTGCAGTGGTTTCGCAACCGCGCGGACGCCAAGGTCAGCATCGAAGCCTGGCGGCGGCACTACAACGAGGTCCGGCCGCACTCCAGTCTCGGGTACTTGACGCCCGCGGAGTTCAAAGCGAAACATCTTGCCGGTCCGATTGACGGTGGGCGCTCGCCGGCGTTGCCGGCTCGCGCTGACAGGAAGAACGAAGACCTACTAACCGGTCCGATCAGCGCCGTTCTCCAATAGCGATTGGTCCGAAGAACTCCGGCAGATCACTTGCACGAGACGCATCGCAGCTGATTCCGTTGAATCACCAGCCCATTTTAGGCTCTCGTTGAGCTACCGGCCGCGCAGAACTCGCTTGTGTCAGCGGCGCGCTTACACTCCGGCCAGTTCGATGTCGAATGGGGCGACCAGTTCGGCTACAGCGGGGAACAGCAACTTTAGCGGCTCGGTCACGAGGGGCCGGTAGTCCACTAACTCCCCGCTGGCAATTCCTGCCGCGGTTAAGGCTCCGAGGGAGAACTGGAGCAGAGAGACGCTTCGAGGGAATCGGTCACCGGCCTGGGCGTCGACTGCGGCCTTGATGGCCGTTAGAGCTTGTTCTATCAACTCTGGTTTGAGATTTCTACGACCACCTTGTGTTCCTCGCAACAGACTGTAGAGGTTATCGGAGAACCGCACCCAACTGTCGGGGGATGCATCTTCCGGAATTTTGCCCGTCGCGATCCATTGACGAAACGATTCTTCCATCAGCTTCTTGGCAGAGACCTCCGGCCATTGCTGGTCGAGGATTTTTTCTGCAACTTCATCAAAGCCCGTAATTAGTTGGTCGAGTTGTTCGGTGGCAGCCTTTAATTGCGCCATCAGCCGAAGACGCCGCCAGTCGATCGTTTCGCCCTTGTAAACCAAATTGTGCGTGGCCACCGACCAGGCATGCTCGAAGGCGGTCCGCACTTGGACCTCAAACGTCTGGCGGCTCAGCGCATCTGGCGGTTCGGGATCAAGCGTTGGCCGCAGTGTCGCCACAAAGCGGGTCGAGTCAAATCGAAACGCACTCGGGTCCTTAAGGGAACTTCCTCGGCCTCGCGTAACAACCTCTCGAAACGAGAGACGGAGAAATTCCAACACCGCGGTTTCATCGGCAACGGTCGGGATGACGATTGCGCACGCGAAGAGGTCGTCAACTTCCGACCACTTCGAATACCTGCCAGTTTCCACTTTCTCCGCAAGCGATGCTGGCTGTTTTATTCGACTGATAAACGCAAAACCAGTTGACTCCAAGTAAGTTGAAATCAACGGTCGGACTCGCCCTGCAACTTCCTGAAGGTACGGAGTCGACTGACGTAGCTTTAGATCAATTGCAACAGGAACGATCATTCCAACGGCAACCCTAGGATCACCTTCTTGATCACTCCAATTCTGATTTCGCGCGGTCCTTTGTCATTCGACGCGGATCTGGCGGCGTCAAGATAAGCGGAAACTGATTTGTTGTGCGGCTCGTCTTCCTTCGCAAGTTCTCGAACGAATGCCACGATTCTGGCGACGGTCTCCTTCGCTGGCGGCAATGCCTTCTCGCGACGCAATTCGAGCATGGCACCGTATAACGAGTAGAAATCGGTTTGGTTCCGAAGCCGCGACGTCTCCAATTCAGTCCCGTCACCATCCTGCGAGAGCAGCTCTTTGATGTTGACGATCGTGGCCCTAAACTCATCCTCGATTTCTATTTTTCTGTCCCATTCTGCGTCCCTGGCGGCATAGGCCGCATCGAGATCATCCTGTGAGTACCCGCGCGTGCCTTCCTCGGTCAACAACAGGAGATACGACACGAGTTCGACATCTTTCATCTGCTTTCGGGATGTCGTGACTATACGAGGGAAGGCAGCCCCCAACGTACTTTCGAGCCAAGTTGATAGATTTTCCGCCGTGCTGATGAACTCGCCACTGAATCGAGCGTGCCTGAGTTCTTGCGGTGTCAGCTTCGCTGTATTGCGGTTGATTCGATCGAAAATGCCAGTGATTACCTCGTCTTGATCAGAAGGCACGTACTCGACGAGGAGGATGTAGCTCCAGAACTCCTTCTTGATGGGATCCGGCAAGCTGATGAAGTACCTGCCCCGGTACTGTTCGACCTTTGAGTCCTCAGCTACCGGGAATCGTCCATCTATGAATTCAAATAACGCGGTGAGTCGTTGCTTTCCATCGACCACGTGTTGAACGGTGTGACCATCTGGCGAAATATCCTGATACAGGAAGATTGCCGGGGCAGGTAGACCAAGCAGGACTGTTTCGATGAAGTAGTCCTTAAAGGTCTGGTTCCACACACTGCGCCTTTGGTAAGGCGGATTCATGTCAAGCGTGCCGCGCTGGCGAAGATCGTTAAACCATGCGACCGTTTGAAAATTGGGGCGCCGCTGCATCGAACCTCCGAGGCTCTCAAATGCTATTCGATTCCCGCTTGCGAGGATCCCCTCGCTCAAGGTCTCGACTTCTCCGTCGATTGGTACAGCGTGGGGAGTGACGGCCATCCGCGTGGAGGCGGCGGGACCCATCCTTCACGTCCAAATGCGGCGGGAACCGCTCGACGCAATTCCCGCCGCCTCCAGAATGTCTCCAGAAACAGGGTCGATTTGCGTGGATCCTGATGGACGTCAGTGGAGACGGCGAGCGGCAGCAACCGCCGTCGTGTCAGCACATTGGGCCAGAAGTCGCGCGTCGTCAGTTAGTTGAAAAACACGCCAATTTGCCGTTCGACTCCCGCCGCCTCCACTATTTCTCCACGGCACGCGACTCGTATAGGTGCCCGTCTCCAGCAAAGCGGATCGCTCCGTCGAGCGCTACCGGACTCAGGTGCATCTACCGCTGCGTCGTCTTGAGATCCTGATGCCCCATGTATCGCCCTCGCCGGAGCCCCTCGCATCGCAAGGTGCGAGCAGAACGAATGACGCAAAACATGCACGCCCTTCCGAACCTCCGCAGATTTTGCGGCCCGACGAACATGGCGCAGTAGCCGAGGCCGATAGTGTTCAACACGGAACAGCGTCGCGCTCAACCGCCTGCGTATCATCGACGCCATATGTTCAACGTGGAGCCCAATCCCATCCGCAGGTTCGCGGTGCTCGGAAATCACTTGCCACGCCAGTGCGGAATTGCGACGTTCACGACGCATCTCACCGACGCTTTGGGTGATGCCCTCCCCGCTGCCGATGCGTTCGTTGTCGCGATGAACGACGCGGGCCGCAGTCACGCGTATCCCTCGCGCGTGCGATTCGAAATCGCACAGGGTGACCTCGCGTCCTACCGCCGCGCAGCGGATTTTCTGAACGTCAACCGCGTCGATGCGCTCGCGGTGCAGCATGAATACGGGATTTTTGGCGGCAAGGCGGGCTCGCATCTACTGGCGTTGCTGCGCGAACTGCGCATGCCGATCGTGACGACGCTCCATACGATCCTGTCCGACCCCAACGCGGCGCAGCGGCTGGTGATCGATGAACTCGCACGCCTGTCAACGCGTCTCGTGGTCATGAGCGGGGCCGGTGCCGAATTACTGCAGCGGGTCCACGGCGTTCCCCGGGACCAGATCGACTTGATTCCACACGGCATCCCGGTCGTGCCGCACGACCCGGATAGTAAAGACCGCCTTGGACTAACCGGCCAAACAATTGTCCTGACGTTCGGCCTCCTGTCACCGGACAAGGGCATTGAGCATGTGATTGACGCGCTGCCCGCAGTTCTCGCGATCAATCCGAATACGGTCTACATCATCCTCGGCGCCACGCATCCGCACGTCATCGAGCGCGATGGCGAAGCGTATCGGCTGATGCTGGAAGCGCGCGGCCAGCGCCTCGGCGTCGCAGACCGCCTCATCTTCCACAATCGTTTCGTCAGTCAGTCTGAGCTCGTCGAGTTCCTGTCCGCCACCGACATTTACATCACCCCGTACCTGCAGGCTGAACAGAGCACGTCAGGCACACTTGCCTACGCCGTCGGTGCAGGCAAAGTCGTGATTTCGACGCCGTATATCTACGCGCGCGAGTTGCTCGCCGATGGGCGGGGCGCCCTCGTGCCCTGGCGTGATTCGGATGCTGTCGCGCGGGAAATCGTTTCACTGATCGGCGACACTGACCGACGCGACGAGATGAGCGCGCGCGCCTCTGCACACGGCGTGGACATGACGTGGCCAGCGGTCGCGCGCCAGCATGCCGCGAGTCTCGCGCGCGCGTGCGCGGAGCACAGGGTCCACCGTCGACGGGCACCGGACGCGCCAACCCTGGCGGCAAGATCGGTGAGCCTGCCGGACATGACGCTGAGCCACGTGCGTGCGATGACGGACGATACGGGCATCCTGCAGCACGCGAGCTTCAGCGTACCTCGCTATGACGACGGGTACTGTCTCGACGACAACGCTCGGGCTCTCCTCCTGATGACGTGGCTCGACGACGGAGGACAGGAGGATCCAGTGGTCCTTCGCGCGCTCACAGGCCGGTACCTTGCCTTCGTCAGTCACGCGTTCGACCGGACGTCGCGCCGGTTCAGGAACTTCCTGCCGTACGACCGGCGCTGGGTTGAACCCTGCGGATCGGAGGATAGCCACGGCCGCGCACTGTGGGCGCTCGGCGCGGTTGTCGGCCGCGCGAAAGATCCGGGGCGGCACAGCCTTGCAGGCGACCTCTTCCATGCAGCGATGCGGGCCGTTGGTGAGTTCTCGAGCCCTCGCGCGTGGGCATTCGCGCTCCTCGGGATCGAGGAGTACCTGCACGCCTTTCAGGGGGACAGCGCCGTGATGGCGCTGCGTACGGAGCTCGCAGATCGGCTGCTCGGTTTGTGGGTGCGCACGAAACGGCCGAATTGGGTGTGGTTCGAGGATTCGCTGACGTACTGCAACGCTCGCCTGTCTCAGGCCCTACTCGCTGCGGGCGCCGGCACGCGACGCGACGACTGGGTCAAGGCAGGCGTCGAGTCGCTCGCGTGGCTCGTGTCGGTACAGGTGTCTGACGAAGGACATTTCTCCGCGATCGGCTCGAATGGCTTCTACACGCGCGGTACGACCTCGGCCACCTTCGATCAGCAGCCCGTCGAGGCGTGCGCGACGGTCGCAGCGTGTCTGGAGGCGCACCGCGCCACCGGCGACGCGCGCTGGTGCGAAGAGGCCCGGCGCTCGTTCACGTGGTTCCTTGGAGAAAATCACCTGCGGCAGTGGCTGTTCGATCCGGCGACCGGTGGCTGTCGAGATGGCCTGCAGCACGATCGACTCAATCAGAATCAGGGAGCCGAGGCGACGCTGTCGTTTCTCCTGGCCTTGCACGAAATGCGTGACTCGAGCGAAGCGCTCGTCACGCAACCGGCGCTGGCGTTTCAGGCGTGACGCCGCCGCGCCGCTATCCCACGCTGCTGCGTCGCCACGAGCGCAATCCGATCCTGACGGCGGCCGACTGGCCGTACCCTGCACACACGGTCTTCAACGCGGGTGCCACACGGCTTCGCGACGGAACGACCCTCCTCCTGTGCCGGGTCGAGGATCGACGGGGTCTGTCGCATCTCTGTGCCGCGCGATCGCGGAACGGGATCGACAACTGGGAGATCGATTCCGGGCCCACGTTGATGCCCTCGCCCGAGAGGTATCCGGAGGAGCTGTGGGGCATCGAAGATCCGCGCATTACCTACCTGGACGAACTCGGCAAGTACGCCGTGGCGTACACCGCGTACAGCCGCGGCGGTCCCGGCGTGGCGCTCGCGCTCACGGAAGACTTCCGGAGTTTCGAACGCTGCGGCTTGGTGATGCAGCCCGACGACAAGGATGCCGCGCTGCTGCCTCGTCGGATCAACGGCCAATTCGCGCTGCTTCATCGGCCTGTGACCGACCGCGGCGCGCACATCTGGATTTCGTTTTCTCCCGATCTGCGGAACTGGGGCGGTCACCGTCTCGTGCTCCCGGCGCGTCTCGGCGCGTGGTGGGACGCGTATCGCGTGGGCTTATCGCCGCCGCTGATCGAGACCAGCCGCGGGTGGCTCATGCTGTACCACGGCGTGAAACGGACCGGGGCTGGATGCCTGTATCGCGTCGGTGTCGCGTTGCTGGACCTGGAGACCGCCGAACAGTGTCTGCTGCGCGGCGATTCGTGGATTTTCGGCCCTGAAACTGCCTATGAACGTGAAGGCGATGTCGGCTACGTCACATTCCCGTGCGGCTCGACACTCGGTGATGATGGCGACACCATTCACCTTTATTACGGCGCCGCCGATACGAGCGTCGCGCTCGCCACCACGAGCATCTCGCAGCTGCTCGCATGGTTGGATGAACACGGTACTCGCGAGTAGCGGCAACGGCCACTGTTCACAAGTGAACATCGCGGCACGGCGCGTCCGCATAGAGTGGACGGGCGCGTCGTTCGTCAACAACCGAATCGAAAGTTGGTCACCGTGGTTGCTCGCCTGAGTCAGCCTGTCATCGTCGGATTGATGATGTTTGCCTTTTCCTGGCCCGTTGCCGCCAGCGATCCTGCCACGTATCGCGAATTTACCCTCGGGGCCTCGACCGCGGACATGATTGCGCGTACCGCCACAACGCAACAGGACGTAAAGGTGCTCCACGAACGCCCCGCCCTGATGCAGGAGCTGTCATGGCATCCGCCGTACACCAGTACGCCGTCCGGTCGCGACTCGATAGCGGCCATCACGTTCAGTTTCATCGACAACCAACTATTCAAGATGGTCGTCGACTACGACAGGAGTCGCACCGAGGGTTTGACGAAAGAGGACATGATCGCATCGCTGACGGCGATGTATGGTCCTCGTTCGACCGCCCCTGCGTCCGCGCCTCCACGATCGACGTTCGATGGTTTCGATGCGTCCACCGTCGTAGCGAGCTGGCGCCAGGGCGACACGAGCATCGCGTTACAACAATCACCGTACGGGTCGTACGGATTGGTGATTCTGTCCATCCGGCTCGACGCACTCGCCACGAAGGCGCAGGCCACGGCGGTGACAATGGACGCCCGCGAAGCGCCGGCGCGTGACGCGGCGCGGGCAGACGCCGAGAGGGCCGCGGCGGAGAAGACGAGAGCGACGAACAAAGCCGCGTTCCAGCCATGAGATTCGCTTCACGGATCCTGCTGGTCGCGGCGAGGTGCCGACATCGCGCGACGCCTGTTGCAGAGTATCCACGGACGATCCTGCCCGTCGACCGCTCATTGCCGGCTGTTTCTGCCGAATACCTGTCGCTCTACACGTACCTCGAACGTCGCTACGCAACGATCGTCGTGCTGACATTCGAGCAAATGGAGGCACTGCTTGGCTGCTCACTGCCGACGCCCGCGTACACCGACGTCGGCTGGTGGGCGGGGCGCGCCGTATCGAGGCACTCCTGCTCGGCAGCCTGGGTCGCCGCGGGGCGCACGGCCACACCGAACATCCTCGCAAAAACCGTAACGTTCGTGCGAGCGTAACACCTCCGCCTAACGGAGGCTCACGCTCTCTGCGCGGGGCCTCTCGGACCCTGTCCCACCGTGAACGTGACTGGCTGTCCTTCCCTCAGATCGTCGAACGGTGTGTCGACGCAGGCTGACTGGCACACATCGCGCGCGCGCATGTGAACTGCGCTCGGCGAACCTTGCTGTTCCAGATCAAGAGACCCTGAGAGAAACGGGAACGCTCGACAAGGCAACCGCCTGATCGTCTCAGGCCACGCCGCACGATAGCTGTTTTCGCTGCGATTCGGGACCCCGACGATTCGCCGGCGCGCCGCATGCAACAATGTGGTGATTCCAATGGCCAAAGCGAAAGCAAGGCGCGGCGGCGGACGGATGCAACCGCCAGCCTTCGATGCCAAAGCGTTTCTCGAGTCCATCGGCGCGGCGCGGCGCGTGGCGACCTATCCGAAGGGGAAGACGGTGTTCGTGCAGGGCGAATCGAGCGACGCGGTCATGTACATCGAGAAGGGCAGCATCAAGATTTCCGTGCTGTCCCGCACGGGCAAAGAAGCGGTCGTCGCGATGCTTGGCCCCGGCGATTTCTTCGGCGAGGCCGCACTGACCGGCCAATTGATTCGGATCGGAACAGCCACGGCGACGGCGTCAACGACCGTGCTCATCATCGATAAGGCGTCGATGCTGCGTCTCCTACGCGACGAACCAATCTTCTCCGAGCAGTTCATCGCCTATATGCTCGCGAGGAACCTCCGCATCGAGGCGGACCTCGTCGATCATCTCTTCAACTCCAGCGAAAAGCGGCTCGCACGGACGCTACTGCTGTTGGCGCGCTACGGTGATCAGGCGGGTCCGGAGCGACGGATACCGAAGATCTCCCAGGAAACGCTCGCGGAGATGGTCGGGACGACGCGCTCACGCGTCAATTTCTTCATGAACAAGTTCAGGGATCTCGGGTTCATCGAGTACAACGGCGATTTGAAGGTCAATACATCGCTGCTCACCATCGTCCTGCACGACTAATCGCGACGACTCGTCAAGCGATTGCGGTGAGCTCGGTGATCAGAGCTTGACACCGTTCGCGATGTCGCGTGCCGCAACCCACTCAACATACGCCGCGACCGTCGCGAGACGCGCCGCATCCCAATGCTGGCCGCACGTGATGCACCGCCAACCGCCGCCGACCGCGAGCATCTCTGCGGTCATCGTCTGATCGACGGTGTGGCACATGGGGCACATTGTCGGAGCGGTGGGAATTGTCATGTGTGTTCAGGCGACACGTGAGGGCGCGAGGAGCACGTCTGCGAGCACAGTGGATTCGCTGTTCGTGTTCATGACCGGATCGTGACCGTTCGTGACCACGAGCGCTGTCCTGGATTGCACAACATCCCTGACCGGTGCTGCACAGCTAACCGGCGTCCGTACCGCGTTGTGTCTCGCATGAGAGCGCGTCCGCGAGCTGCCGCAGCAATACGGGACTCCATGCCATGTCCGGGGATCCGTCGTGAGCCTGCCGCCACTGAATGCGCGCGACGGCCTTCAACATCCGCTGCCGATGTCCGTGGCGTTCGTGCACCGAGCCGGCCTCAGTCAAATCGCAGGCCCCGCGCCGCATCTCGTCACCAAGCGGTCCCGCGGGACACTCGTCGGTCAGTCGAAGGATTTGTTGCAGGTTGTCGAACAAGCTCCGCGGCCGTCGCGGGACATTCGCCGAGCCCCAGTGATCGGCAGGCGCGTCACGACCATTGATTTCCCATGGGTCATTTGCGCGGCACCACAGGACCTGATCGCACGTCTCGCACATGATGTCGCCCGGGCACGGCGGCAAATCCGGACGCGATCGCGTCCATACCGTCCGGTGACCGCACACACGATGCGCGACGTACGCCAGCCGCCCGGCTATCGCTGCCAGCCACATTGGCGTGGGCTCGTCGGATTCCCGGCCTCGGACCGTACGATGTAGCCGCCGGCGACTTCCATCTGCGCCATTGTCGTCGCGCTGTGTTCACCGCCGGCGACGGATGGAGTACATCCCGCGATGAGTTGCTGCGCGCGAAGCGCAGAGAGGACGACGAACTCGTAGGCGCTCAGATTCGGGGGACGTATCACCATCGCCGCAGGCTCCTCCCCTGGTGATGCCATCGTGAGCGATTCGCCCTCGCTCACGGTGTTCACAAGTGAACATCGTGTTCGTGGAACCTCCAGATACAGTGACCGTGCCTTGGCCGTACTCTGCATTGTGAGATCCTACGCGCCATGGAGTCGCGGCGATGAGCTTCGAACGCAGACCGGTAAGGCCTGGCCCGCCCGACGATCGCGGCCTCGCAACGACGCCCAGTCAGTCAAGGCCCGGAGTGCCGATCGAAGGCTGTTGGAACGCTCGCCAAGACGATCACGCCCGAGACGTATTGTCGATGTCAGGCGTGTGGCGCCGTATGGAACGAAACCAGATCCCTCCGCAAGCCGCACAACAGATGGTAAGCATTGTCCGCAGGAGCCTTGATGCGCCGTCCCGTTTCAGTGACTGCCCTGTACTGGTCCAATCGAGGAGAAGTGGCGTGCGCATCGCATGCGCCCGAACCTGGGTCAACGCGCTGGTACACGGAAGGCTGGCAACGTGTGCCGCCGCGCTCGCGATTCTTTCCTCGCCGTGGGTACCAATGTCAGCACTGCGCCGGTTACAGTGCATCCTTGGAAGCATCGGGCTGGATCAACTAGTTGCAGTTCCGCGATTGTTTGGACCGTTCTTGAATGACGCACGGCACACTCCGAATGGTTGCTGATACACCTCGAAGGTGCGCAACATCGACTGTTCGCAATGGTGTAACGGCGGCCGTACAATCAGCGCGTGTTTTCCGTGTACATCGTTCGCTGCGCTGACGGCACGCTGTACACAGGCCTCGCCCGCGATCCGGAAAAGCGAGTGCAGGTCCACAACTCCGGCAAGGGCGCGAAGTACACGCGGTCCCGTCTTCCTGTCTCGCTCGTCTACGTCGAACCGTGTGGCTCTCTCAGCGATGCGATGAAGCGTGAGCATCAGTTGAAGCCATTGAGTCGGGCGCAGAAGGAATCGCTGATTGCTACAGCCTCGATTCGTGCGGACATATGAGGGGGTGTAGGATTGCCGCCATGCGTCACATCCTCCTCGGCATGACCCTCATCATCGTCACCGCCGCCGTGGGTACCGCACAGGATCGCACGGCCGACCTCCTCGTCCTGACGAACCAGGGCGAGACGCCGAACGTCAAGGCGCTCGCCGACGCGTTTGCCAGCATGACCGGGCACACGGTGACTGTCATGCAGGTCCAGGGCGCTGCGCTTGCGCAGCGACTCGACAGCGGCGGTGCGGATCTGGTGACCGGGAATCCAGAGACGATCGAGCCGCTCGTCAAGAACGGCACACTGGTCGCCAGCACGGTCACGCCATTCGTCCTCGCGGGTCTTGGCCTGTCGGTCCGCGCAGGCGCGCCGAAGCCGGACATCAGCACCGTGGACAAATACAAGGCGGCGCTGATCGCGGCCAGGTCGATCGGCTATTCGCGCGGCTGCAGCGGCATGCACGCCGCCGAAGGGATCGCGCAGCTCGGCCTCGCCGAGCAGTTGAAGTCGAAGACGACACTCACGACCGGCGGTCCCGTCACGGACTATCTGGCGCGAGGCGACTTCGAGATTGGCATTCAGCAGACCAACATCATGGTCGGCGTTCCAGGAACCGACTATGTCGGCCCGCTGCCTGGCCCGCTGAACACGCCGTGCCCGTCGAGCGTTGCGCTGGTCGCCTCGTCAACGCACGCCGACGCCGCGCGCACGATGATTGCGTTCATGATTTCACCGGCCGCCGCGCCGCTCCTCCGCAAGACGTACGCAGAACCCGTTCGGCCTTGACGTCGACCCGCTAGTTCGTTGTCGCTGCTGCGGGTAGCCTGAACGCCACCAGCTCGCCGGGCACTCCCCCGCCGCCGACCGCGACGACGATGTATTGACGGCCGTTCAGCATATAGGTCATCGGCGAGCCGCTCTGACGCGCCGGCATCAACACCCCGCCCACATCCTTGCCGGTCGCTTTGTCATACGCGCGAAGCAGCGCGCCGCGCGGATGGTTCCCCGTCGTCTCCACGGCCTCGCCCGCGATGAGCAGCGTCTTCGTGACAAGCGTGCCGATGATCCCGTTCTGACCGGTGCGCGGAATAGTCACGCCCTTGAGCGCGGGATGATTCCGCACGTTGTCCGGCGTATCGCCATGCGCGATTTGCCAGAGAATCTCGCCCTTATCGAGGCTGATCGCGCTGATGCTGCCGTACGGTGGCTTGACGATCGGCAATCCCTCGATCGTGATCGCCGGCCCGCCTTCTCCACCGCCACCACCTGCGGGCGCCGCGGCAACCGGTCCGCCTTCGGCGCCGTCGGCGCCGGTGTCACGCGCGCCGTGCGCAACGATCGCGCCCTGGCCAGGAGGCGCGCCCATCGGCCTCGCCATGCGCGCGCCGGTGATCGCATTGCCCGACACGTAATTCATGTCGTTGACCTTCACGTCGTCCGGCTTCACCAGGTTGAGTGATGCGGGATTGCGGCGCGAGTACACGTACATGATGTGCGTGTCGGGATCGTACGACCCGCCCGCCCACACCGTGCCGCCGTTATTGATCGCGAGACTCAACGTCCCGAGCGGCCCTTCAACCTTGCTGACCGTGGGAGGCGTGAACACGGGACCGATCTTGTACTTCGACACGAGCTGCTCGCCTTCCGCGCGCAGCGCCGGCGTGAAGTCGATGATGTAATCCTTCGAGAAGCCGTTCCAGTCGTACGCAAACGGCTTCCCATGCGCGTCGAGCGGCATCGGCTGCGTCGGCGCATACCATTCGCCAGGCACGTCGCCCTTCTCGACGGCCCGCTCCTCGATCGGAAAGATCGGCTGGCCGTTCGTGCGATCGAACATGTAGAGCATCGCCTGCTTGGTCGGCTGCGCGAGCGCCTTGATCGTGCGTCCGTTGACCGTGATGTCCGCAAGAATGGGCGCGCACGGGATGTCGAAATCCCAGATCCCGTGGTGAACGAGCTGGTAGTGCCACTTGCGCTGACCGGTCTTCAGATCCAGCGCGACGATGCTTTCACCGAACAGGTCGTTGCCGGGGCGATGGCCACCGTAATAGTCGCCGGTGCTCATCTCGACGGGCACGTACACCAGCCCCAGCTCTTCGTCGACCGACATCTGGCCCCACGCGCCAGTGTTTCCGGTGTAGGTCCACGAGTTGTCCAGCCACGTGTCGTTGCCGTACTCGCCGCGCTGCGGAATCGTGTGGAAGATCCAGAGCCGCTTGCCGGTCTTCACGTCGTAGCCGCGGATGTATCCCTTCTCGTTCCTCTTGCCCTTCGGCGGCACGCTGCCGCTCAAATGCGCGGCGCCGATGATGATGGTGTTGCCGGCGATCACCGGCGCGGCGTGCAACCCGACCTCGCCGTTGACCAGGTCCATCGTCTGGTCGTCCTCGAGCTTCAGATCCACGACACCGTCCTTGCCGAAACTCGGGATCGGACTGCCGGTCTTCGCATCGAGCGCCAGGAGCCGGTAGCCTGGCGTGACGTAGAGGATGCGTTCCTCGCGGCCGTCGGTCCAGTATGAAAGCCCCCGGCCCGAGAGCTGGCGCGGCGCCTGATCACCGCGCGCGCCTTCGCGCTCGGTGTGCACCCAGATCAACTCACCGGTCGCCGCGTCGATCGCGACGACCGCACGCCGGGTGCCGGCGGTCGAATACAGGACGCCGTGCGACATCAGCGGTGTCGATTCGAACTGGGTTTCAGGACGCGGCCCGAGGTTTTCCGTCTTGAACCGCCAGGCAATCTGCAGCTTGTCGAAATTGCCGGCATTGATCTGATCGAGCGCGGCATACCGCGTGTTGGCGAGGTCGCCGCCGTAGGTCGTCCACTCGCCCCTCGACTCCGCTCGGGGCGAGCCGTTCGTGCCGACCTGGCCGCCCTGCCCGGCGGCGGGAAGCGTCGCCCAGACGATCAGACCTATAAGCGGGAGCAGACCGAGATACCACCGACGAACCGTTACGCTCATGGTCCCTCCGTGATTTCGATGCGTGACCGTAGTGCGAGCTTATACACCATCGAGCCGTGCGGTGCTATCCTCCGCGCGCGATCAGAGCTGGGCGTGAAGGTCCCTGGCGGTGTTCGCCGCGAGCGGCGACCTGCGGAGCTCGGACCACTGGCCAACACCCAGGGAAGGCCAGAGGTCGAGCCCTTCGCGCGGTGACGTCGTTACTCTTGATCGGTTTGATCGGTTTGATCGGTATCGTCGTCCTCCGTTTCCATATTCTGGTCCGTAGCTCCAACTATCTCGTCCGAGCCGAACGCACCATCGTCGAGCGGAGGCATTTCGGGGTCGGATGAGGGAAATCGCTCGCGGTCCTCTTTCTGTTGCTGATCCACAGTGCCCTCCTGTGTGATCAGTTTGCAAGTTGAGGTGCCTGAACAATCGGCGTGCGCTCGCGGTGACGTGCTCTATCAGATCCGTTCCAACGCACGTATTGCCGCCGTTCGAATCCGCTGACGGCACCGCCAATACTCCTTCCACGGATCGTTCCTCATCCGCGCCAGTCGGTTCGGCACCGTGGCGATGGTGAAGCTGGCGGGATTCAGGCGCTCGGTGAGCTCGTTCCAGGCGAGAGGCATTGAGACCGTCGCGCCTGCGCGCGCCCGAGTCGAAAACGCCGCGACCGACGTGTTGGTTCTGTTGTTCCGCAGGTAGTCGATCAGGATCTTCGATTCGCGACCGCGCTTCGCATACGCGGTCGTGTAGAGCGCCGGCTCCGCACGTTCGAGCTTCTCCGCGACCATGCGCGCAAAGGCCAGGCACTCTGGCCAATCACGCTGACGCATCAGCGGCATCACCACGTGCAGGCCACGTCCTCCCGTCGTCTTCACCCATGTCTGCAATCCCATCGCCTGGAGTAATTCCCGGACGAGGCGCGCCGCCACGATCGTCTGCCGCCATGTCACCTCTTCGCCAGGATCGAGATCCCAGATGATGCGATTGGGCCGTTCGATGTCGTCGTCCGTCGCATTCCACGTGTGAATCTCGAGGACGCCCATCTGCGCGAGCCCGACGATGGCATGCACATCGTCTGCGATCAGGTACTCGCCAACCTTCGTCTTCTCCTGAATGCGAACGCGCCGCAACACGTCGGGTCCCCACACCTTGGTGTGGCGCATGTAAGAGCACGGCCTGCTCAGGCCCTGCGGACAATGAACCAGCGTGAGCGGTCGCCCGGCGACATGTGGGACCATCCAGTCGCCGACAGCCGCGTAATAGCGCGCGACGTCGAGTTTGGTGATGCCGAGGCCCGGATAGACGATGCGATCCGGGTGCGATATGGAGACGCCGGAGACGCTGGAGCGGTCATGCATGGTCGAGGCGGCACGACAGCGATATCACGGTAGAATCCGTCGGCTGGAGAGAGAGCCTATGACACACCTTCTTGATCCGCGCATCCGCCGTAGTGTGACCCTGCTTGCCCTGTGCGGTCTGCTTGCCATCCCGGGGGTGCTGTCTCGTCAGCTGGCCGCCCAGAACGGTGACGATCGCTGGGAGTCGGCGATCAAGAAGTTCGAAGACACGGACAAGGTCTCTCCCCCGCCTCAGAATGCGATCGTCTTCATCGGTGCCTCGAGCATCGTCCGATGGAATCTCAAGGAGTCGTTCCCCGAGCTTGGTACGCAGGCGATCAACCGTGGCTTCGGCGGCTCGCTCGCGGCGGACTCGACGCGGTATGCCGATCGCATCGTGATTCCGTACAAGCCTCGGATGGTGGTGTTCTACGCCGGTGACAACGACGTCGAAGCGAATCACACGCCACAACAGATCGCCGACGACTTCACCGCATTCGAACGGAAGGTGCACGCCGCGCTCCCTGAAACGCAAATCGTCTTCATCTCGATCAAGCCGAGCATCCGCCGGTTTCCCTGGATCGACCAAATCAAGGGGGCGAACACGCTGGTCAGGCAGTATTGCGCGACCCATCCGAACCTGACGTTCGTGGACATCGTGCCGCAGATGCTGGGACCGGATGGAAAGCCGCGAAAAGAACTGCTCGTCGCGGACGGGCTGCACATGACGCCGGCTGGTTACAAGATCTGGAACGACGCAATGCGGCCCATTCTTCAGTCCAGCCGGGCAAGCTACTAGGCGGATTCAAGCCCCGTTGACATCGGCTCGTCCGGAGCCGACGATCATCTTGTGGTTCGTGCGCTGCTCGCGGCAACCGTGCTGTGCATCACCGCGCCGGCGGCGTATGCCCAGGCGCTGAGCACGCTGCACATCACGGTCACGCTGACCGACGCCACAGGCAGGACCACCCCTGTGGCGCGCCATGCGCTCCTCATCAGCGACGAGCCACCCACGAAGGAACCGCGGCGCGTCCTGACCTCGCTGGCTGGAACCGTCGATGTCTCGCTGCGGCCCGGGCGTTACGCCATCGAGTCCGATCAGCCCGTGCTCTTCGACGGCAAGCAGTACGAGTGGGCGCAGCGGATCGACATCATCGCCGGCCGTGACGCGACGCTCGAACTGACCTCGCGGAACGCATCGGCCGATACCGATACGGCCGCGGCAACATCGACCACATCTTCAGACACGGATCCGTCGATGCTTGCGTCGCGGTGGCGCGACAGCGTCGTCGCCTTGTGGACACCCACGCAGCATGCCTCGGGCTTTGTCGTCGATGCGCGCGGCCTGATCGTCACCAATCAGCACGTCGTCTCGACGGCGACGTCCGTCGAAGCGCAGCTGACGCCAGACGTCAAAGTGACGGCGACCGTTCTCGCGTCGGATCCCACGCGTGACGTGGCGGTTCTCTGGATCAATCCGGCGACGATCGCGTCATTGCAGCCGCTACCGCTCGAATGCGGCCAGACGAGACCGTCGGTCGCGAACAAGCAAGCGCTGTACGCCATCGGCGCCGAGCTGACAGGACGAAATGGCCTGACGCCCGGCGCTGTCACCGGTGTCGGACCGCGTCTGCTGCTCGCGGACCTGCCGCTCGCGCGCGGGAGTTCCGGTGGCCCCGTGTTCACGACCGGTGGGCTGGTTGGATTGACCACGGTGGACGATCGCGATCCGGACAGCCATTCGGACGCGCGGGTTGTCAGGATCGAGCAGGCCTGCGACGTGATGGCATCGGCGGAACAGAAGATGGCAGCGGCGAAGCCGCCAGACGCCACGCACCTGCCACTCGACCCGCGGCCGGTTGCAGTCAGCGCGCTCAGCACGGCGATCAAAGGTCGGGCTGGCAGCCTGAGTCCGTATCCCATGAGCACGGCGAACTTCGACGTCGCGTTCATCACGCCGGTTCACATGTACGGCGCGAAAGATCAACCGCCGAGCGCGGTGATGGACTTCGGCAGCTGGTCGGAGTACCTGGGCGAGTATCCGCGCGCGCTGGTCGTGCGCGTCACGCCGAAACTGGTGGAAGGGTTGCTGTCCAAGGTGGCGCGCGGCGCGGCGATGACACAGGGAGCGGCGCTGCCGGCGATGAAGCGCGCGAAGTCCGGATTCCTCCGGATGCGCGCCTTCTGCGGCGACACCGAGGTGATGCCGATTCACCCGTTCGTCGTCGAGCGCCGCACCTCGGAGACGGAGGCGATCGATGAAGGACTTTACATCTTCGATCCCGATGCCCTCGGTTCGCGGTGCGGCACTGTGAAGCTGACGATCTATTCCGAAGCCGAGCGTGACAAAGCCGACACCCGCGTCGTCGATCCGCAGGTGCTACAACAGATCGCGCGCGACTTCGCGGGTTTGTGATCCGCATTACGGACGCAATCGCAATTGAGGATCGCGAGATCGAGGAGCGCTTCATCCGTGCGTCCGGCCCAGGCGGGCAGAACGTCAACAAGGTCGCGACAGCCGTCGAACTGCGCTTCGACATCGGCGCATCTTCTCTCCCGGAACAGGTCAAAGACCGGCTGTTCGTGATCGCGAGAAATCGCATCACGTCTGACGGCGCGCTCCTCATCGACAGCCGCGAGCACCGTACCCAGGCGCGCAACCGTGAGGCTGCGCGTCAGCGCCTCGTCGAACTGATCGTGCAAGCGGCGAGACCACCGAAACGACGCAAGGCGACGAAGCCGAGAGCCGCGGCCCGCCAACGGCGGCTGGAATCCAAGAAGGCCCGTGGCCGGCTCAAGGTGTTACGCCGAAAGGGTGACGATTAGGCGCGTGACACATTTCGCGGTTGCTCACGTGGAGCACGGTGTTTAGACTGCCGTCACCTTATGAACGATGACGCCTATCGCCTGACATCACTGTCCGACACCGAACTCGACACCCTCCTGGGCGATGCGCTCTACGCCGACGATTTCGGTGCGAAGGCGCCAACGGACGCGGAGAAGATCCGCAGGGCCCAGCGGTGGTTCACGTCACAGATGGGCGAGTTCCGCCGCGTGGTCTGCAGCCAGCGAATGGTTCAGAGCTACCTGGACAAGAAGGACTCGGCCGAACGTGAATTGTTCGATGCCGTCGTGGCTGCGCTCGCCAGCATGACCGGGCTGCCGGTGCCGGTCAGCGCGCTGGCGGCAAAGATCGTCCGCTTCGGGGTGTCGAATCTGTGTCCGCGACAATAGACATCTCCGATCCGCTCGATCCTGCAGCGAAAGCGATTCGCGATCTCATCGATCTCGAGGGAGGACCGCTCGCGCCAGGCGCGCTCGGCGCCGCATTGCGCAACGACGATTTCCTCCACGCCGTGATGAGCGTCACATTTCTCCAGGAGACGCTGAACGCGGTGTCGTCGGCAAACAAGGGACCGAGTGTGACATTGCATCTCACCCGCTCGCTCGGCGTGGGCGCAACGGTGCGGATGATCGATGCGACGCACGCGGCGGTGCTCATTCCCGTCGGCACCCTTGCGCGCATGCGGGTGATGCATCGGTTGCTCCTCAGCAACTGGAATCGCCCTGGCAAGCCGCCGTCGGTGATCGCCTCCGTGATGGATCGGCCGGTGAATCGAGCAGCGCCCAAAGGTCTCGTCCCGTTGTTGACCGACGCGCAGGATGACACGGAGTGGTGGACGGCGCTCGACGCGCTCGATGCAGAGATTTCTTTGGACCCGGCGTTCGCCCCCGACGTCAGCGAACTGGGTCATCTGTCATTGTCCCTCTTGATCGGTCACGAATTCGCGCACGTGCTCCGTCACCATCCCGACATACGGCAACGCGTCCGTGCGGGTGATCTCCCCTTCGAGGTTGGCAACGATAAGGACCGGCGACCAGGAACGGATGTCGAACTGCGACGCGCCATGGAGGGCGATGCGGACATGGTCGCGGCCTACATGGCCGTGGCGACGATGGTCGGGCAGGGGCGGAAGGCGGGCTATCCGCTATCGCGCGGCTTTGTCCGGCTCGGGTTTGCCGTGACCGCTCTCTTCGGTCTCTTCGATCCGCGCCGCCTTTCGATCATGGATTACGGCAGGGAGTCGCAGTACGCGCATCCGCTCATCCGGTATTCGAACTACATGGACGACTTCGGCGACTGCGCCGGGCAGGTTGGCGCCGCGGACGACTACGAACACAATGCCGATTTCGGCGTCCTGAAATGCCAGACGTCTTTGAGCTGGATCGAGGCGGACATCATGCTCGATCAGCGGTTCGGCGGACCCGTCGATGACGATCCGACCATTCATGCGCTCCGCCACTCGGAGGCGTTTCTCTTTACCCTCGCGCGCGTGCAGCAGGAAGAGCGTGCCCTCGCACTGCGGCTCGGGACGCTGATTACCGAAGCCTACGGCGAGTTCCAGCTGGCGCGCGTCTGAGCTCCGCCCTCTGGCGACGACTACTTCCGCGCCGCAGTGGCACCGGCGTTGGCACCGCCGGCTCGCGCGCCGCCACGCCCGCTCGCTGAGGCTGCAGTTCCACCGCTGTTCCCACCGCGTGCGCCTGCTCGTGCGGGTGCCTGCTTCGCAGCCCCACTCTTTTCGCCGGCCTTGTCGTCGTCGGCGCTCTTATCGCTGCCGCCCTTATCAGCACCAGGTATCTGGTCGGTCAGTCCCTTCGCGGTCTGATCGATTTTGTTGTCAGCTGCATCGGTGCTCTTCGTGACGCTGGTGTCAACCGTAGACGCGGACGTGTCCGCCGTCTTCTCGACGGTCGATTCGGCCGTGTTTGCAGTGTCCTCCGCGGTTTTCTTGAAGCGGTCGCCGATGCGGGACAGAAGGCCGCCGCCCTTCTTGTCGTCCTGCTTCTTGTCATCGGCCGCGGCCTTGGCGTTGGTGCGCGCCGCGGGCGCCGCTGCTGGCGCGGGTGCCGCTGCAGGCGCAGGCGCTGCCGCTGCCGCGGCAGGCGCGCCGGCAGGCTTCGATGCCGTGGCCTGCATCGCCTCGATGACCCGATCGGACGCACCAGCCTTCTGCAGCTTCACCAGATCGGCTGGCGTGAGCTTGTAGACGACGCCGCCCGTCTGAATCGAATTGATGATGATCGCCTCTGACATCTTGCCCTCGAGGAGCGACACGATCGTGTCCACATCACCCGATGCTGATGCGGTCGCGGGCGGAGGCGCGGTTCGCTGCGCGAACGCGGCACTGGCAACGAGAAGGAAAACGAGGACGGGGAGCGATCGTTTGAACATGTAGCCTCCTCGAGGGATTGAACAGAGGATGCACGCACGAATGAGGACATCGATTGCGCGCAGAAAAACGTGACGAACAATCTCATGCGTTCTGCCGCGACGCAAGATGAAACTGGCGTCACATCGGCGTCATGTCCGCGTGGGAATGGATACTCCGGTAGACCAGTCCCTTATCAGCTCATCCACCCACCCGCAGCGAACCGCCGTATGATGCGTGACGTGAGTGACCCTACCGAAGATTTTGCCGCGATGTTCGAGGCGTCGACCAAGGCGAAGCGCGTCGAAAAGGGGCAGACCATCGAAGGAACGGTTGTCGCAATCGGCCCGGAATTCGCGTTCATCGACGTCGGGGGCAAAGGCGAAGCAACGATTGCCATCGACGAACTGAAGGGCGACGAGGGGGTTCTCGAGGTCGCCGTCGGCGACCGCATCCAGGCCGTCGTCGTGTCCACGGCGGGAGAACTCACGCTGTCGCGGAAGCTGGCGAGAGGGGCCGCGACGCTCCGGCAGATCGAGGACGCCTTCCACTCCGGGCTTCCGGTCGAAGGCCGGGTCGAACGGGCGGTCAAGGGCGGATATGAGGTGCGCATCGCCCGACAGCGCGCGTTCTGCCCGCTCTCCCAGATGGACACGCTTCGGACCGACGCGCCGGCCGCGCACGAAGGGCGTGTCTACCAGTTCCGCATCATCGAGTTCAAGGAGGGCGGACGGAACATCGTCGTCTCGCGCCGTGCCCTTCTCGAGGAGCAGCAGCGCGCAAGCGCTGCTGAAGTCCGCCAATCGATTGTCGTCGGTGCGGTCGTGACTGGACGTGTGACGTCTGTTCGCGACTTCGGCGCGTTCGTCGACCTTGGGGGCGGCGTGCAGGGGCTGCTGCACGTGTCCGAGATGGGATGGTCGCGCGTGTCCGACTCCTCGTCCGTCGTCAAGCCGGGCGATGAAGTCACCGTCAAGATCCTGCGCGTGGATGACGACAAGCAGCGGATCTCACTCGGCTTGAAGCAGCTCACCGACGATCCATGGACGCGCGTCCAGACCACGTACGAGGTTGGACAAGTGCGCACGGGGCGCGTCACGCGCCTCGCGGAGTTCGGCGCCTTCGTCGAACTTGAGCCGGGTATCGAAGCGCTGGCACACGCGTCAACGTTCGACGCGACGCGCGGATCGCAACGATGGTCCGCCGGCCTCACCGTGGGAATGACGGGCGCGTTCGAGATCCAGAGCATCGACCTCGAGAAGAAGCGGATCGGCGTTGCGCTCGTGCCGGAGGGCTCGGCGCGCGCCGGCACAAAGGATGACACTGAACCGGCGCATGCCGCGCCGGCGGAGGGCTTCGGATCGCTCGCCGACAAGCTGCGCGACGCGATGACGCCGCGGGACAAGTGAACGCGCCGCTCGAGCGGAGCGGGCGCCTACTGCCCCGGATTCGTAATGCGCGCGTGGATAGCGTTGATCCCGTCGACCACGTCTTGCGACAGTGTGATCTCTGACGCGTCGATGTTCTCCTTCAACTGCGCCATCGTCGTCGCGCCGATGATCGTCGAGCCGACGAACCATCGCGAGTAGCACCAGGCCAGCGCCATCTGCGCCGGCGTCATGCCGTTGGCGCGCGCCAGCGCCGCGTACTCCTTCGTCGCCGCGATGACGGACGGCCGCACGTAGCGCGGACTCCAGGTGGCGGCGAACAGTGTCAGCCGACCTTTCGCTTTGGGATCATCCACGTATTTCGCAGTCAGCTGGCCGAACGCCAGCGGACTGTAGGCGAGCAGCGAGACCTGCTCGCGGAAGCAGGTCTCGTCGAGAAAACTCGTTTCGAACGCACGCGCGGTCAGGTTGTAGAGATTCTGGATGCTGACGATGCGCGGGAGACCGGCGCGCTCGGCCTGATGGACGAACTCGGAAACGCCCCAGCAGCTTTCGTTGGACACACCGATGTAGCGGACCTTGCCTTCCTTGACCAACTCGCCCATCACCGCCAGTGTTTCCTCGGCGGCAACGCTCGCGCGCTCGGCGTTCGGGTTGAACACGGTCGCGCCGAAGATGGGAACGTTACGGCTCGGCCAGTGCAGCTGGTACAGATCGACGTAGTCGGTCTGCAGCCGTTGGAGGCTGCCTTCGATCGCCGCCCGGATGTTCTTCGCGTCGAAGTTGCTCTTCCCCTCCCGCAGCCACGGCATCGTCGAATTCGGACCGCAAACCTTGGTGGCGAGCACGACGTCCTTGCGTTTGCCGCTTTTCTTCAGCCACGTGCCGATGAAGCGCTCCGTCCGTCCCTGCGTCTCGCCGCGCGGCATCACGGGATATGCCTCCGCGGTGTCGATGAAATTGATGCCGCGCTCCATCGCGTAATCGAGCTGGCTGTGCGCGTCGGCTTCCGTGTTCTGCTCGCCCCAGGTCATCGTCCCGAGGCAGACGTTCGTCACCTCGATCGTGCTCGTTCCGAGTTTGTGTCGTCGCATCAGAAGCCGAATGATAGCAGCCGGCTCTCGCGCGCGATAAGCTGGTGACATGGCAGAGGGTGCACCGAAGTCCGCATTCGAGCTCGCGATGGAGCGTCTGAAGAAGAAAGACGCCGAAGCGGGCGTCACCGAGCGCAAGCTGACGGACGAGGAGAAGGCGGCGATAGCCGAAGTGCGGAGTCTTTACAACTCGAAGATTGCCGAACAGGAAATCCTGCAGGCGGCCGCGATGAAGCAGCTGTTCGGCACCGACCCGGCGGCGCGTGACGAGGTGGAACGGCAGTTCCTCCGCGAGCGCGAACGGCTCGCGTCAGAGCGGGACAGCAAGATCGAGAAAATCAGACGCGGCGAGGGCTAGCCTCGCCGCCTGTGATCAGTGCGGCTTTATCTGTGTCAGCAAGCTGTCGAGATCCAGGCTGACACCCACATTCCCACGCAAGTCACTCTGTGGCGTGTTCGTCGGGAGCTCCTGGCCGTTCGACCACGTGAGCGAGAACGGCGTGATCGATGCGCCCGCCTTGGCAGGCAGTACCCACTTCGCCTGAAGCGCCACGAGGTTCGCCTTGTCCCACGTGAACGCCAGGCTGTTCGGGTCGACGCGGACATTCTGATGCAGGTCTTCGTACCTCAATCCCGCGCTGAAGGCCCCGATATTTTTCAACGCTGAACCGAGCCTGAAATCACCCTGGACAGCCACCTGCGCGTCTCGCAGATGTCGGCCGACGCGCTCGGAGAGGCTCGTCGCCAAACGCGCGAGTGGAACGGTCTGAAAGTACGACGCCGAGGCATTGACGGTCACCTCGGCATATCCGGCGAGAATGCTGCGTCCCAGGATCCCGCGACCGGTCCAGACAGGCCCCGTCTGCACGTTGCCTCGATTCCAATTCACTTCCGCGGTTGCGACGTAACCACGCGATGCCTCTTGAAGGAACCCGGGCTGCGCAAGCGCGGCGTATCGCTGGACGATGCCCTGAAGGTACGGATCGAGTACCGAAGGATCGCTCGGCACCAACGCCATGATCTTCTGCTCCGCCTCGGCCTGTGCGCGCCGCGCGGCGTCAGAGGGTGTGCCGGACGCCGCCGGTAAGGAATCGACAACCGATTTGATCTGTGCGTCGAGCGCGTTGATCGTCGACCCGCCGGCCGTCAGCAGCTGACGAAGGCGCGCAGAAAAGTCCGCGGGTAACGCGCGATCGTCCAGCCTGGCGATCTCCATCAGTTGTTGTCCGCGCGCGCTGCTGCGTGGGTCTCGCCTGTTCACGGCTTCGAACCGGATCGAAAACGACGTCAGCGTGTTCTGGTTGAACTGATTCGCGGCAGGCTGGGCGGGGGCAGCACTGCCCGCGGCAGGCGGGACCTGGCCGGCCTGTCCACCATCTGCAAGGAACGTCGCGGCGATGGCGAACTTGCCGACAAACCGGGTCAGGGCGTTGTCGCAATCAGTCGCCGACCCGCTCAAGTACGGAAGGCCCATGACGCTCTGGCGAATGGCTTCGAGCGGCTTGCCCGAGAGCGTGACCGTCGTTCCATCCGCGCTCACGCTCGACGCAATTGCGCCGCGTTCGATCGCGACGCCGAGCAGGCTCGTGGTCGCTTTCGACACCAACGATGTCGTTCCGGCGGCAGTGTCGATCGCGCCGAGCTGCTTGTCGAATCGCAGCGTCTGCGCCTCGCCGAGCAATCGGTCGACAACCATGTCCTGCAGCACCAGGCGCGTCAGCTGGTCGAGCGCGAGCGACGTTTGACGGTCGTCGATGACTCTACGCGCGAGGAGATACCGTGGATCGTTGCGGGCTGCGGTCAGCGTGCACTTCGCCGGCTTGCTCGGTGCTTGCGCAACCGCGTTCGATGGATGGGTGAGGAACAGGATGACGACGATGGTCCCGACGATGGCTGCATGGCGTCGCATGTGACCTCTCTCGTTTGAGGAGGAATGCTAGCCCGAAGCTCAGCCGTAGCGTGTCGGCGGTTGTCTTACGCCTAGAGGACTAGTTCACCGCCAGCGCCAGCTCCGCGTTGTCGTGACCGTCGCCGCTCTCGGCGATCAGCGGAATCGTGATGACGAACAGGGCACCCTGCTGGGGACCTTTGCTGTATGCCTGGATCGTCCCGCCGTGCAGCCCCACGAGATCGCGGACGATCGCGAGTCCCATCCCAAGGCCATTGTGCGTGCGGGTCGTCGACGTATCCGCCTGACGGAACCGATCGAACACGTGCGGCAGGAAGTCGTCCGAGATGCCGATGCCGGTGTCGCGCACCGAGATCTTGACGCTGTCGGCCATCGAATCGACGTTCACCCACACCGCACCGCCGGCAGGCGTGAACTTGATGCCGTTCGACACCAGGTTCGTGATGATCTGCGCGAAGCGGCCGGCGTCGGCGGCAATCACGAAATTCTGGTCGCTTCCGAGCTCCACGTCGTTCAGCTTGACGCCCTTGGCGAGCGCGGTCGGACGCAGCGACTCGATCACGGCGGCAATCGCGGGCACCACGGACACGGGACGCTTCTCGATCCGCATCTTTCCCATCAGGATGCGCGAGACCTCGAGCAGGTCCTCGATGAGCTGCGCCTGGGCGCGGGCGTTTCGTTCGACGATGTCGAGTGCGTGGGACCGGCGCTCCTCGCTGACGCTGCCGGAACGCAGCATCGAGAGCCAACCCAGCATCGCATTGAGCGGGGTGCGCAGTTCGTGGGAGAGCACCGCGAGGAATTCGTCCTTGGCGCTGTCGACCCGCTGAAGCTCGGTCGCGTGCGCCTCGGCGGTCCGCCACGCGCGGACCTGAACGCGCATCAACGCGAACAGCAGCAGCGTGAGGAGCACGCCGGTGATCAACGTGCGTCGCGCTTCGGGCGGCAGTCCGCCGATCTCGGCATCACGCGAATTGGCAACGACCACCCAATCACGTCCACCCACGGACACGCCGGCCGTCGATCGCAGGAGCGCGCGCGGGTCACCAGAGGAGACGATCACTGCATCGCGCGAGCCGGTGCGATCGTAAATCGCAACCGCCAGCGAGCGGGACGCGGCGGCCGCGACCGTGTCGCGGAGCATCGTCTCGGGATCCAGGCGGCTGAACACGTATCCCACGAGCGCATTGCGGCGCTGCGCCACCGTAACGATCGGCGCGCCGCGTCTGTAGACGGGCAGATACAGAATCAGCTCCCGCTGCTGGCTGCTGAACATCGTCGACGTCTCGACCAGCTCGGTGAGCGCGGGGCCGTTGGTGTCGCGGGCTCGCTCCATCGCGAGCCGCAGCTCCGGGCTCGACACCATGTCGAAGCCGACCACCGACTTGTTGTTGTCGTCGGGCGGATCGAGCATGACGGCCGGGTAGTACTCCGCACGGGCGCCTTCGGGCCGCACGGTCAGACGCTGGATGCCGTCCAGCGCCACCGAGCGAACGAACTCGCGCAGCTGGGTGCGCGCGACGCGGGGGGCAAAGCCGATTCCCTGGAGTCCGGGATAGCGGTCGTGCAGCTGAAGGCCCGACACGAACGCACGGAACTCGACGAAGTTGATCTCGGGGCTCGCGGCCAGCAGCGCCGCGGCTGCGTGTGTCACGCCGACGACCGTGTCGAACTGCACCTGCACGAGGCGCTGCACGGCGAGCGTGTCCGCTTTGAATGCGGCGGCGGCAACTTCGCTTTCGCGTGTCGCGAAGTTCACGACGACCGCACCTGTCAGGGTGACGCCGAGTACGAGCACGGCGAACGGCACCCACTGGTGGCGATGGGCGAGGCGGCGGACAGGCGTACCAACGTCGAATTTCATAGTTGATCCGGCCCGGTGTCACTCACGGGCCTAGCGTCCGCGCGAGGGGGAGGTTTGTTGCAGCGGGTCCGACCTGCTTATCGGTTCAGCTCGCTACAGCAATATGCGCGCGAGCTCAACGATAAACAATTCCCAGTCGGACCTCAACCATTTTGATGGAAGTTGAGTCGAGTCGTAGCGGGGGTCTGACCCCGGAGTCGGCGGATCACTGGGGTCTGACCCCAAAACAGGGAAAGCTCAGCCGTAAGGCTAGATTCGGGGGCGGGCGAGACGCGATTCGACTTCGGCGACGATGAAGCCGACCAGCTCCGGGCTCGACAACGAAGCGACGTCCGCTTCGCCGGCGAGCTCGTACGCAGCGATGATGTTGAGCAACCGTGGACGATTGAGCGCGGTCAACTCCTGGCGGAGGATGTCGAGGCTTCTCTCTCCGACTTCGAACGGATCGAGAATCGCCTCTGGCCGCGGGCTCACGTGTTTGACGGTCACTCGGCGCGCGGGCGCGGTCGAAACCGGCTGTTCGGGCACCGCCACACGCACGGTCAGCGGTTTGCGCGCGCGATGCAGCGCGCCTTCGAGATAGACCGCGCTCAGACCGCTCGCCCAGTAGACCAGGTGTTCCCGCTCTGGCTGACGCGATTCGACGCCCGTGATGAGCACATCGCCGACGCCATCAACAGGTACGAACTCGACCCATCCTTCCCACATATTGTCGGGTGCGAGTCGTCCGACTGCGCGCGCGTAAAAGGTGCCGAAGTCGTCACGAACGGCGGCCGCATAAGACGCGAGCAATTCAGCCATTAACCCCTCAGTCGCAACTGATGCGACTCGCGTGCCGTTTTGAAGTCAGTCGTCGGTAGTGAGTCGCTGGTAGCGGCTGAGCCCTCATCCGACCCCGCAAACACGAACGCCAACTACCAACGAATTTCTTGGCGGAACAAATTGCAGGCGACGCAGGCGGACCGTACGGCGTCGGGCCAGACTACACAGCGGGAAGGAAGGAGGAGCCCGACGCTTCAGTCTAGGGTGCCGGGGGGCGCGAGCTCACGTACGCCGCTATCGCCACCATGTCCGACAGCGTGAGGTGCTCGACGACAGGCTTCATCCACTTGACGCCGGCGCCCTTGCGATTGCCTTTCTGCATGTCGAGCATCTGCCGGACGATGTAGCTGGGCGAACGACCGGCAATCGGCGGAGCGTCTTCGTAACCAGAGAGATTCGCGCCGTGGCACGTACCGCATGCGGCGGTCTTCCCCGCCACGACTTTTCCGCCAGTGCTCGTCGCACCTCCGGTCACCACGAGCGCTTCACCTTTCGCGATGCTGCCGACGGGCACGTAGGCGACAAACGGAGACTGACTGTCGCGCAGTCCTTCGGTCAGATGCGCGTCAACGGGGACTTCGACGACGCGATCCCCGATCGGCTCGGTGCTCTTGTCCGCAAGCGGCACGAGCATGCCGCCGAGAATCTCGGTCCTGGGAGCGGTCTTCGATTCGACGACCTTGATCCACGGCTTCAGCTTCAACTTGCTGAAATATTCGGCGGCCGTCCGGATGTCGTCGTCGGTCGCGGCCTTCGCGGTCGCAACCATCAACTGCGGCGGACGCATCGACGGTTCGGATGTCTTGCGGAGATCGTGCTTGAAGTCGTTGACCTGCTGCATGAAGTACGCGACCGGCAGGCCTGCGATGCTCGCGTTCTCGGGACGCCCGAGTCCATTCGGGTAGTGACAGTAGCCACAGGCCCGCACGCCTTCCGCCACGCGTCCTTTCCTGACGACATCCGGCATCGGCGGATGCTCGTCGGGATGCCAGTCGGGCGCATCGGATGCGTTGCGCGCCTGCGTCAGCGTCATTGCGACGGTGCTGTTCGGCACGTGGAAGACCGTGCCCTCGTCTTTGGCGGCCGGCACCGCGGCCGCGACCGGATACGCCCAGCCCGGAATACCCGGAGCGTTGGTCACGGGCGCAGGATCCTGCGCCCGCGTTGCGATGGCAGAAGCGGTGATGAATGCCGCGATCGTCAGCAGCCGTGCGGTCGCTTTCATCCCCGCCTCCTCTCACCTGCCCGCGGCTACTGGGTCCCGGCCGCAGCTTTCATGAAGTTCATGTGCTGCTGCGCCTGCGCGAGTCCGCCTTCCGGCTTGTTCCAGCTGATCTGACCGTTCTTGTCCGCATCGAAGCCGGTCGTCAGCTGCTCGGCCTTGGTCGCCATCTCCGCCGCGAGCATCTTCGCTTCGTCGAGCGACGTGGACATCCGGATCTTCTGGGCGATTCCGACCACCTCGTCTGCCATCGCCACGACGTTGGTGGCAGCGGTGCTGACGTGCATCGCGTGCATCTTCACCATGTCGTTGGCGTTCGAGGCATTCGCTGCGAACGTCGCGTGCTGCGCGACACCCTGCGCGGCCTTCTTCAGGCCGTAGCCCTTGCCCGGACCCTGCGCGACGATCGTCGGATCGATCGCGTTGATCACATGGCCCGCGTGGGTCTGGATCATCGGCAGCGTGGTCGCCTTCGCGGCAAACCCTGCGTGGTCAGCAGCGATCTTGGCTTCGGCCATCGCAGTCGGCAACAGGCCCATGTTGTCGGGCGTGCCGTTGAACGAATCCAGGACGTGCCCGATGTGGGTCTGGGCTGTTGCTCCCTGCGCCGAGAGCGTCACGCCCCACGCACCGAAGACGAGGAGCGCGATCCCGAGAGCGAGCGAGGTAAGAGTACGCACAGTGCACCTTCCTTCGTGAAGTGCGGCGTGAACTACGGCTTGGCGATATGCCACACCATGCCGCGACCGTCGCCGAGCTTATCACCGGCCGCTTTGTCCATCGCAAAGTAGTAGAGCGGCTTTCCCTTGTACGCCCACTGCTTGGTACCGTCGTCGCGCGTGATGACCTTCCAGTCGCCCATGTCCTTGTCGCTCGCTTCAGCCTTGAGGATGGGCCAGTTGTTCAGACAGTTGCCGGCACACGCGGACTTGTTCGGCTCCTTGTCGTTGTCGAACGTGTAGAGCGTCATGCCCTTCGAATCCATGATCATGCCGTTCATCACATGGACGTTCGCCGGCGTCGCCTGCGCGAAGGCGGACGCGGCGATCGAAACAGAAAACAGCACCGCAAGAGTCATTGCTCGCATGAATGGTTTTCTCCTGATGTCGCTACGGTGAAGTCTCGAGACGAGGCCGGGCGACCACCGGACTTGTCAGGGGCACGTCCGGGCAAGCTAGCACAAGACGGGCGCGGCTTGACAGTATTCCTGCCCGGCCGTAGATTCCACCAGCCTATACCCCGTACTAGTAAGCCCAACCGTCGTCCGACTGGAGGGTCCGATGCGCGCAGCCCCCGTTCGTGTACTGGCGTTTCTTACTGGCCTGCTGCTTCTCTCCGTTCCGTCCTTTGCCCAACAGGCAACCATCACTGGTACCGTGACCGATTCGTCGGGAGGCGTGCTGCCAGGGGTGACGATCACCATCGTTCATGAAGAGACCGGCAACACCTTCGAAGGCGTCACCGACGGACAAGGTCAGTTCCGTATCCCCGTCCGCGTCGGCGCGCATCGCCTCACCGCAAGCCTCTCCGGATTCCAGACCTCGACGCGTACGGGACTGCAGCTGCTGCTCAACCAGACGTTGACAGTCGCGCTGCAGCTCGGGCCCGCCACGCTGACCGAATCGGTGACGGTGACCGGAGAAGCGCCGCTCGTCGACACGAAGGAATCGACCGTCGGCGCCAACATCGATCCGCGGCAGGTGCAAGACCTGCCGATCAACGGCCGCAACTGGATGGATCTGACGCTGCTCGCGCCCGGCGCGCGACGGAACGAGGGCGGCGGCCTCGTGCAGAACCGCCAGGGGTACGCGCAGACCAACGTCGACGGCCAGCAGATCACGACGAACTATCACTCGACGCCGGACAGCGAGCAGCCGCAGATGAGCCGCGACGCGATCGCCGAGTTCCAGGTCGTCGCGAACCGCTTCGATGCGACGCAGGGACGCTCGTCGGGCATGGTCGTCAACGCGATCACGAAGTCGGGCACCAACGCGCTGACGGGAACGTTCGGCGGCTACTTCCGCAACGACAAGTTCAACGCAAAGGACTTCATCCTGAATCGCGTGCTCCCCTACTCGAACCAGCAGTTGAGCACGACGGTGGGCGGCCCGGTCGTGCGTGATCGGCTCCATTACTTCGTCGCCTACGAGTTCGAGCATGAACCGCGAACGTTCAACGCGAACAGCAACTACCCGTTCCTGAACCGCGACATCACGTACCCAAAGAAGCAGCACACGGCGACAGAGCGCCTCGATTGGCAGTTGACGCCACAGACGCGCGTCGTCGCGCGCCTGACGCAGTTCCACACCGACTTCTACAGCGGCGGCAGCCCGACGAGCCCGATTGGCGGCACGCGCGGGCGCATCGCGCCGCAGTACTTCGGCACGCTCACCCACGTGCTCGGCACGCACGCGGTGAACGAGGTGAAGGTCGGCCGCACCGACTACGAACGGCGCGATCAGCCTGACGTGCGCTGGGCCGGAAAGGATTTCCCCTATCACCCGTCACTGCACGGCGGGTCGATCATCACCGCCTTCACGGGCCTGACCGTCGGCTCTTCGCCGCTGAACATCTTCCAGGACAACACCTCGGTGCGTGACGACTACTCCACGTCGCTCGAAGCCAAGGGGCGGCACGACATCAAGATGGGCGCGGAGTACATCAAGTTCCACAACGCATTCATCTGGTGCCTGCGGTGCGACGGCTCGATCAACGCACAGGGCGCTCCGATCCCGACGGCCGCGCAACTCCAGACGATGTTCCCGAACATCTACGACGCGTCCACCTGGAACCTGGCGCCGCTGGCGACGATGCGCGGGCCGACGGGCACGCCGCTCGTACGGTGGGTCGATTTCTCGCTGTCAGACACCGAGCATCGGTACGACGTGACGCGTCACATCTGGGGCGCGTGGCTGCAGGACGACTGGAGCTTCACCAACCGGCTGACGCTCAATCTCGGGCTGCGTTACGACCTCGACTCCAACGGACACAACGAGAAAACCGTCTTCAAGCCATGGCTGCCCGGCGGCCTGCCGATCGAAAAGACCAACTTTGCGCCGCGCACCGGATTCGCCTTCAAGGTCGACGACAAGACCGCCATTCGCGGCGGCTACGGACTGTTCTACGCGTTCGCCCCGAACGACGGCGTGCAGCAGACTGAAGGCTACCTGCACCGGTTCGAGAACCAGATCACCTTTGACGGTCGTGACAACTTCACGACGGTCACGCCAAACTTCTACGGCTGGTTCAACGGCCCGAAGCCCAGCTTCCAGGACTCGCTGCAGAACGCCTGCGACATCGTCAACCGTACGACCAACTGCGCGTTCCGCGCGCTCACGCAGGAGATCAACTATCCGGGTCGCAAGACGTCCTACTCGCACCAGGCGTCGCTCGGGATGCAGCGGCAGATCGGCACGCAGGCCTCGCTCGAGGTCAACTACTCCTACACGGGCGGCCGTCGCGAGGAGCCGACGACAACGGTGAATGCGAACCTGACGTACGACCGGGCGACCGGCGCGAACGTTCCGTTCACCAACGTCGCCGCACGGCCGTTCCCGACGTGGGGCACCGTGAACTTCGAGCTGCTCGACGGCTGGTCGAACTACCACGGGACCGACGTCACCTTCACCAAGCGCTTCAGCCATCGGTGGCAGGCGAACGCGACCTACACGCTGGCGTTCTTCAAGGACGCCAACCCGCCGCGCGATCAGTGGTACCTCGGCAGCAACGGCATCGTCGCGCGCCGACCGCTCGACTTCGCGCTTGCGAAGGATCTCGGCGGCGAGTACGGCTACGCGGCCGACGACCAGCGCCACCGCGCGAACGTCAACGGCGTCGTCGATCTCGGGTACGGCGTGCAGTTGAGCGGCATCTATTTCTACGGATCGGGCAATCGCTTCGCGGTGACCGACGGCACCGATCGCCGCAGCGAAGGCGGCAGCGGCGAGAACCGCCTGCGCGCCGATGGCTCGATCGTGGCGCGCAACAGCTTCGTCGGAAAGCCGATTCACCGCGTGGATCTCCGGCTGCAGAAGACGCTGCCGCTGGCGCCCAAGGTGAAGGTGGACGGCATGATCGAGGTCTACAACCTGTTCAACCACGCGAACTACGGCAGCTACACGACGAACCTGGCGAACGCCGCATACGCAAAGCCGACGCAGAACGCGGCGCTGGCGTACCAGCCGCGGATGATGCAGCTGGGGGTGAAGTTCACCTTCTAGCGGGCAGCGGGCAGCGGGTAGTAGGTCGCAGGCTTAAGGGTGCAGGGCGGGATGCGCTAGGATTGCCGAATGAAACGGCTAGCGCTTCTCGCCCTTTTTCTTTCCGCTACCACGCTCGCCGGTCGCGCGCAGCAGCCATCCGCAGCGCCCGGCCAACCATGGTCGGCTGACATCGCAGAAATTCGCCGCGTGGCGACCTTGATCCCCGGGCGCAAGCCGGTCCGGATCAACGTGCTGAAGTTCGCGGAGAGCCGACGCACCAAGAACTTTTCCGTGAAGGGCGAAGCGGCGTCGCCGAGCGTGCAGGCGAGAACGGTCTTCCAGGTCGTCTACCCCGACGGCTACGTCATGGTGGACGCGGGCATGGACCTCCCGATGCACAAACAGATCGGACGAGGCGCCGAAGGCGAGCCGTATTTCCCCGAGCAGGCGCAGCAGGTCGACAAGGCGCTACGGGGCGCCCGCTCCATCATCTTCACGCACGAGCATGGCGATCACGTGACCGGCGTGATCCGGACGCCGTACCTCGCCGAGCTCGCGCCGAAGACCATCCTGACCCGCAGCCAGGTGCTGACGCTCGAGAACCGGCCGCAATTCCCTGACCTGAAACTCACCGAGGAGCAGGCGGCGCGCTATCACATCATCGACTACGACAAGTACATGGCGTTCGCACCAGGCTGGGCGCTCATCAAGGCGGCCGGCCACACGCCCGGGTCGCAGATGATGTTCATCACACTGGAGTCAGGGCGGGAGTATCTGCTGATCGGTGACGCCGCATGGCACATGGACGGCGTCCGGAAGGTCGCAGGCAAGGACGCGCCGTGGATCGTCGAGGACACTGTGGCGGTCGGCGATCAGCTCAAGTGGCTCAATGGCCTGCTGACGACCGAGAAGAACCTGATCATCGTCGCCAGCCATGACGACGACGAGCAGAAGGAGCTCGAGGCGAAAAAGCTCCTGGGAAGCAAGCTGGAATAAGCCTGAGCGAACCCGTTATCGGCGAGTGGAAGGGCGACGCAGCGGGATGCGTGCCGGGCGCCTGGGAGGCCTCGGCAGGTCCGGGAACTTCAGAAAGAGATCCATCAGCTCATTTCCGTGCACGTCGCGCACGAGCCCCGGCCTGCGCGGGTTCGGCGGCGCAGCCGCGCGCCGCTGACGCGGGGCCCGGGACGCCGGCCGGGCCCACGGCTCACCGGGCCTTTCACGAATGCCTCGTTCGGGCGGCGGAATGATCTTTTTGATCATCGTCTTGCGCTGATGGCGGTATAGGATCCGGGCTGCCCCGAAAAAGGTATCAGGTATCGGGTGTCAGGTGTCAGGCTACCAATCAGCGGAGGACTCCTATGCCACGAGGTGGCAAGAAAAAGAAGAAGGCAGCAGGTCGCAAAGCGAGCGCGGCCGGCAGCCGGAAACGAAGTGCCGCGAAGAAGACCAGTGCACGCAAGGCCGTACGCCGGAAGACGAGTGCGCGCAAGGGCGCGGTGAAGCGAAGCGTAAAGCGCGCGACCAAGAAGAGCGCGCCGAAGAAGAGCGCCGCCAGAAAGAGCGCACCGCGTCGCAAGGCGCCGGCGGCCGCGCGGCGGATTCCTGCAGCAGCCGCAGCAGCGGCGGCCGCTGAGCCCATCATTATCGAAGCCGAGATTACGGAAGAAGGGACGCTCACACTCGGCGATGAAGACGAGCTCATGGACGAGGCCGAACTCGACCTCGGCGGCGATGACGATGATCTGGGCGGTGACGACGACCTGGAGGGGATGTAGGTACAGAACTCGCAGCTGATGCTCTTCGATAGGGGGGCGCCATGCTGCAAATGGCTCTGTTATTCCTCGTCGTCGGGCTCATCGCGGCGATGCTCGGGTTCACGTCGATCGCGGGGGCGTCGATCGCCATCGCGAAGTTCTTTGCCGGCCTGTTCCTCGTGCTGTTCGTGGTGTTCCTGATCCTGGCGATTGCGGGAGTGAGGAAGATAGTTCACTAGCAGGCAGCGGGCAGCGGGCGGCTGGCAGTATGTCAGCTGCCCCGCTTCCCGTCGCTGCGTGCTTTCTGCCAGCTGCCAGCTGCCTGCCGCCAGCTAATCCCAAAGGTATGATTGAAGCCGTTTGCGAACGGCTGCACTCAGTTTCATCGCCGTCGTGCTCGTGCTGGTGTCCTTGCCGCACGCGCAAGGCACGACGCCGGCCACCCCCATCACGCTGGTCACACGCGACGGGCGGCGGCCGCTGGCCTCCACCATTCTCAACGGACAGGAATACGTCGCGCTCAACGACCTGGCATCGCTCTTCGCGCTCAGCGTGCGCGAGGACGCGCTTGCCGGCGGCGTGACTATTACCTACAAAGGGCGAACGATCGTCGCGTCGGCCGACCAGCCGATGGCGTCGATCAACGGCCGCGTCGTCACGCTGCCTGCCCCGGTCGTGCGAGCAGGGCAACGACTGCTCGTGCCGGTCGATTTCATCACGCGCGCGCTCGCGCCCATCTACGACACGCCCATCGATTTCCGCCGCGCGTCGCGCTTGTTGATCGTCGGCGCGATTCGCGTGGCGCGCGTGACGGCGCGGATTGATGCGGCTGGCCCGCCCACGCGCGCAACGGTCGAAATCACGCCGGCGCTCCTGGTGAGCACGGGCTACGATGCCGGACGGGTGCTGGTCCGCATCGAAGCAGATGTGCTCGACATGGCCCCTCCCCCGCCGGGTGCCGGGCTCATCGATCAGATCCGGCCGCCGGATCAGATGACGACCGTCGCGTTTGCGATCAATCCACGCGCCGGCGTGCCGCGCGTCTCGACGACCACGACAACCGAGAGCACGCGCGTCACGATCGAGGTCCCGCTTGCAGCGCCGCAGCAGGACACCAACGCTGCGCCGCCACCGCCACCGCCCACGCCGACGACCGCCGCTCCCGCGCCGACGCCTCAGACACCCGAGGGCGCACCGGCGCTTCCCGGTGCGCGAACGGCAAAGCTGCAGACGATGGTGATCGATCCCGGACATGGCGGTGATGACACCGGCGTTAAAGGCGCGAAGGGCGCGCTCGAAAAACAGATCACGCTGGAGATAGCACGGAGGCTGAAGACCGTTGTCGAGATGCGACTCGGCGTGCGCGTGATCATGACGCGGGACGACGACAAGGCGGTCACGCCCGACGAACGTGATTCGGTGGCGAACAACAACAAGGCGGATCTGTTCATCAGCCTCCACGTCAACGGTGCGCCGGCGCCAGCGGTGAAGGGTACGGAGGTGTACTACCTCCGGCTGGACCGAGCGGGCGAAGAGGCGCGACGCAATGCGGCGGCTACCGAGCTCGTGCTTCCCGCTGTGGGCGCGGGCAATCGGCCTGTTGACGTCATTCCGTGGGACCTCGCTCAGGCCTCGCATCTCGACGACTCGTCACGCTTCGCGTCGATGCTCGAGGAGGAACTCGAGAAGCATGCGCCGATGGGGCCGCGTCCGTTGCAGCAGGCGCCGATGCGCGTGCTCAGCGGCGTGAACATGCCGGCGGCGCTCGTCGAGGTCGGCTATCTCACGAACGCCGATCAGGAGCAGGGCGTGCAGACCGCCGAGTTCCAGGGTGGCGTCGTCCAGGCGATGTACGACGCGATCGTGCGCTTCCGCAGTTATCTCGAGGCGGCGCCCAACCCATGATGTCGAAGAAGCGCCTGTTGCAGGCGGGAGCGATTCTGTTCGCGTTCGTGGCCGCCGCGTTCGCGGTCAACGCGGTGCTCGAGCGCATGGTCGCGCCGGCCCCCGCCCAACCTGCCGCGCCCGCGCAGGCGGCGCCGGCGGCCAGCGTGCCGCACATCATCGCGACGTTGTACTACGGCACCTCCGACGGGCAGGCGCTCGCGGCGGTGAAGCGTGAAGTACCGCTCGGCGATGGGCCGCGCGCGCAGGGAAAAGAGATTCTCGAGAGCCAGCTCGAAGCGGCGCCAGACCCGTACTTGTCCCTCATCCCGTCGGGCACGATGCTGCGCGCCTTCTACCTCACCGACCGCGGCGATGCGTTCGTCGATCTGAGCCCCGAGGTCTCGACCGCGCATCCCGGCGGGTCGACCAACGAGCTGCTCACGATCTACGCCATCGTGAATGCCGTGACGACCAACATGCCTTCGGTGGAACGCGTGCAGATTCTCATCGGCGGAAAGCAGGCCGACACGCTTGCAGGTCACGTCGACCTGAGGAGACCGTTCGAGCGCGACACTTCGTTGATCAGGGAAACAAAAGCCACAGAGTAAGTACAGTAGAGTGACCACTTCATGAGATCCGACGGCAGACTCGACGAACAGCTTCGCCCCACACGTATTACTCCCAATTACCTGATGCACGCGGAAGGCTCGGTTCTGGTCGAATCGGGCAAGACCAAGGTGATCTGCACCGCCAGCGTCGAAGACCGCGTGCCGCCGTTCCGCCGCAATTCGGGCAAGGGATGGGTGACCGCCGAATACGGCATGCTGCCGCGCGCCACGACGACGCGGACGCAGCGCGAGGCGTCGGCGGGCCGCGTCGGCGGCCGGACGCAGGAGATTCAGCGACTCATCGGCCGCTCGCTGCGAGCGGTGACGAAGATGGAAGAGCTCGGCGAGCGCACGATCACGCTCGATTGCGACGTCATTCAGGCGGATGGCGGCACGCGGACCGCGTCAATAACCGGCGCCTTCGTCGCGCTGGCGCTGGCCGTCAACAAGCTGCGCGAGCAGGACATGCTTCGCACGATGCCGATTCAGGATTACGTCGCCGCTACCAGCGTCGGCATCGTCGAGGGGATGCCGATGCTCGACCTCGCCTACGCCGAGGACTCGAAGGCGGACGTCGACATGAACATCATCAAGACCGGCGCGGGGCTGTACATCGAGCTGCAGGGGACAGCCGAAGCGATGCCCTTCGGGCGCGAAGCGCTCAATCGACTGCTCGACCTTGGCGACACCGGCATCCGCCAGCTCATCGCGCTGCAGCGGGGCCTGGTCGGCAACATCATAGGGAAATAACCATTCGCGAACTTCTGGTCGCTACAACCAATCCGGGGAAGCTTCGCGAAATCAGGAGCCTGCTCGAGGGCGTTCCCGTACGTCTCCTCGGACTCTCCGACCTTCCTCCCATCAAAGAACCAGAAGAGACCGGCGCGACGTTCGAGGAGAACGCTCTGCTCAAGGCGGTCTATTACGCCGAGCGAAGCAAGCTGTGGACGGTCGCTGAGGATTCCGGGCTGGTGATCGACGCACTCGGCGGCGAGCCGGGCGTGCGGTCCGCTCGCTTTCTCCGTCCAGACGCCACCTATCCGGAACGGTTCGCAGAAATTTTCGCGCGCCTGGACGCCCGGCCTGACCGGCCGCGAACGGCACACTTCGTCGCCGCGGTTGCCAGCGTCGAAAACGGTCAGGTCGTCTTCGAGACGACGGGCGTCGTCGACGGAGAGATCGCGGGGGCACCAAAGGGCTCCGGCGGCTTCGGCTACGACCCCATCTTCTTCTACCCACCGTACGGACGAACGCTTGCGGAGGTCAGCGAAGCCGAGAAGATTGCGGTGGCGCACCGCGGCATCGCGTTCCGGGCCTTCGCGACGTGGGTTAGAGAGAAAGAACGATGAACGGAGAACATTGTGCTGTTCTCCGTTCGTCACCCAGAGTCAGGCCGCGGACGTCAGCCGTCCGGGAAGTGAAAGGCAGGGCGTGTTGGCCGGTCGGTCTTACGGCTCGTGAGGAAGGATTGTGTCCGACCGGCCTGGCTGGCCGAAATTGTCAGGTCCGTGCGGCTCGCGCCTGATCGGACCGCATGAATGCACCGTCCCGTGTCCGGAACAGAAACTTTGCGTCAACGAGCGCACCGAGTAACGCATCACACGCGGCGCGGTCGAGGCCCCAGAGCCGCTGTGCCTGCGCCGTCGTCAACCGCAATCCGGGCATCTCGATGTATTCGCCCTGAACGCGTCGCAGTACATCATCAAGCGGCTGCTGTGCTGGCATGTTGGCTCCCCTGTTTCCCAATTGAAGTCGTGGGACAAGAAAAAAAGAGCAACGCACATGCCACGGATCCGGAATCACGTAGAGCTCGATCCAGCGCTCCGTAATCCTTAGCGAACGCGCGCGTTCCATTCGGAACAGTCGACACCTGAATTCCTTACGGCCCTATGTCCAAAGAAAACCTGTACTGGGCCTGACGCTGAGCTGTACGGAAACCCGTCAGGAAACTCCGGAGCTCGATGGCCATTGAAGGCATTTGCGTTGCACTGACTATCCAATTGGAGATGCAGATGGCTTCGAACCTCGAGCTGTACCGCAGCGACGAAAACGTTTGGGATCGAACGGCCGTGGGGCTCAACTGGGATGTGGAGCGCTGGCTGATCGCGGGAGCCGCTGGCGTGAGTCTGATCGCGGGACTACGGAAGCGATCACTCGCCGGCCTCGGGCTCATCATCGGCAGCGGCGCGCTCGCGTGGTGGGCCTGGTCCGAACTGGATCAGCGACGGCATCGACGCGGACGGCTACGCGCCGTGTTGCCGATACGTACACCGGAGGATCCGATTGCTGAAGCGTCGGAGGAGTCGTTTCCGGCCAGCGACGCGCCCGCGTGGACACCAACGACGGGAAATACGACCACAGTAGTACCCGCCGAACCGCGGCGCCAGGCGCAATAGGGCGCCATGGCGTTCATGCTGGCGTATCTGAATGTCCCGCTCTCGTGGCGGGAGATTCTGACGCGCACAGTCCGTGAGGCAGTGGGCGACAACATCTTCGGGATGTCCGCCCAGCTGTCGTACTACTTCTTTTTCTCTTTATTTCCGGCGCTATTGCTGCTGATCGCGCTCGCCAGCTACTTCCCCGAGCAGACGCTGATCGATCAGGTCTTCAAATCGATGGGCAGTTTCGCGCCGCCAGATGCGCTGAGCATCATCACCGACCAGATCAAGAAGATCACCGACGCGAAACCTGGTGGTCTCCTCACCTTCGGCGTCGCAACGGCGCTGTGGAGCAGTTCGTCGGCGATGAGCGCCATCATCAACACGCTGAACAGCGCGTATGGCATCGACGAAGGGCGTCCGTGGTGGTGGGTGCAGTTGACGGCAATTGGCCTCACCATCGGCGTGGCGCTGTTCATCCTCGTGTCGTTCACGCTCGTTATCGTTGGTCCGACAATGGCGGAAAAGGTCGCACTGTGGATGCACTTTGGTCCCATCTTCGAATGGACGTGGAAAATTCTGCAGTGGCCGTTGGTCTTCGTGCTCGCGAGCGTCGGCATCGCACTCATCTACTACTACGCGCCAGACGCGGAACAGGACTGGGTGTGGCTGACGCCAGGCTCGGTCTTCGCGACGACGCTGTGGCTCCTCGCGTCGCTGGCGTTTAAGTACTACGTCGTAAACATCTCGTCGTATGCCGAAACGTACGGCGTCGTCGGCGGCGTGATGATCCTGATGCTGTGGTTCTACATCTCGGGCGCCGCGATCCTGCTTGGCGCCGAGATGAACGCCGAGATCGAGCATGCCTCGCCATACGGAAAAGAGTGGGGCGAGAAGGTACCGGGCCAGAGACGGACGATCGGCCCCGCGGCGATGCGCGCATGGATCGCGAAACGGCGCGCGCGGGGCGAAAAGCCGCCGAGCGCGGAGGAAATCAAGGAGGCGACCGAGTCAAAGACCTTGCGTCAGAAACCTGCCTGATCCATCGTACGCCGCGTATGACAATTTCCAGACGCGTTCTGATTGGACGGATTGGTGCCGTCGTCGGCGCGGCGGCGCTCGCGCCCCGCCAGGCGGCGGCGCAGGGGGCGCCGGCAGTTCCCGCGCCTCCACCGTACGACGCTCGTCGCGACTACAACCCGACCGCCGACCCTGTCAGCTACCCCGACCCCGACATCGTCACCGTGGATCCCGCGTTCAACGGGTTGCGCGTCAACAACACAGCCATCCATCGTCTCTGGACCGGCGGGCAGTGGTCGGAAGGACCCGCGTGGTGCAGCCAGGGGAAGTATCTGGTGTGGAGCGACGTCCCGATGGGCGTCCAGCGGCGCTGGATCGACGACGACGGCCGTGTGACGGTATTCAGGAATCCGTCGAACAACAGCAACGGGAATACGTTCGACTTCCAGGGGCGTCAGGTCACTTGCGAGCACACGGGACGACGCATTTCCCGCTACGAGCACGACGGGTCGATTACGGCGATCGCCGAAGCCTACATGGGACAGCGGCTCAACTCGCCGAACGACGTCGCGCCGCACCGTGACGGCAGCTACTGGTTCACCGATCCCCCTCCCGGCTTCACGCTGTACGAAGGCGCGCCCGAAGCGTCGGGCGGAACGACCAACCCAGACGGACGGTACAACTCGCGGGCCGGCCAGCCGATCGGCGTCGGCGCGGCGAAGCGCGAGATCATGACCGCGAACGTGTTTCGCGTGGATCCACAGAGCGGCCGCGTGGACATGATGGTCAGCGGAGCGAACCTGCCGGGGACTCCGAACGGAATCGCCTTCGCGCCCGACTACCGCAAGCTGTATCTCGTCACCAACGGCATCGTCCACAGCTTCGACCTGAGCACGGACAACAAGCTGTCGAACCAGAAGGAGTTCAGCAACTTCATGGTTGACGGGATTCAGTGCCGAACCGATGGCATCCGCGTAGACGTCAACGGCAACCTGTGGTGCGGCAGCAACGCCGGACGCAATCTGGGGTATAGCGGCGTGACCTGCTGGTCACCCGAAGGCAAGCTGCTTGGACGCATTCGGTTGCCGGAAACGTGCGCGAATCTCGCGTTCGGCGGGCCGAAGAGGAATCGCCTGTTTATGACGGCGGCCCAGTCGCTCTATTCCGTGTACGTCAACACGCAGGGCGCGTCGCCAGGTTAGCCATCAAGGGGTCAGACCCCATTGTGTTGCGCCCCTCGCGCTCATACCAGGGGGTCTGACCCCGGTCTTAGACCATCCGCAGGCGCACTCGACGCACCGCATGGTCGCGCCCTTTCTCGAGGACGAGATGGGCGCGTTCGCGCGTCGGCAGCACGTTTTCGCGCAGGTTGACGAGATTGATCGTCTGCCAGATTCGCCGCGCGGTCGCCTCGGACTGCTCGGTCGTCAGCGCCGCATATCGGTGGAAGTACGACGACGGGTTCTGGAAGACGGTCGCGCGCAGCTTCATGAAGCGCTCGACGTACCAGTGCTCGATGTCTTCCTCGTTCGCGTCCACGTAGATCGTGAAGTCGAAGAAGTCGGAGACGAACATCGCTGGCAGCTTCCGCTGACGTGATCTCGTCTGCAGGACGTTCAGCCCTTCGACGATGACGATGTCGGGCTGACGAACCATCTGGTACTCGCCGGGCACGATGTCGTAGGCCAGATGCGAGTAGACCGGCGCGGTGACTTCAGGCAGTCCGGACTTCACGTCCGCCAGAAACCGCAGCAGCCGGCGCACGTCGTAGCTCTCCGGAAATCCTTTGCGCTGCGCGAGGCCTTTGGCCTCGAGCTCGCGCTGTGACAGCAGGAACCCGTCGGTGGTGATCAGGTCCACCTGCGGGTGACTCGGCCAGTGCGACAGCAGTGCCTTCAGGACGCGCGAGGCGGTGCTCTTCCCTACCGCGACGCTGCCGGCAATGCCAATCACATACGGAATGCGAAGGTCTGGCGAGCCGCCCAGAAAGGTGCTGGTCGCCGCGTGAAGCCGCTGCGTGGCGCCGACGTACAGGTTGAGCAGTCGCGACAGCGGGAGATAGATGTCGGAGACTTCATCGAGCGAGACTCGCTCGGTGACGCCGCCCAGCGGCCACAGCTGCGCTTCCGACAACGGCAGCGGCGTCGATGCGCGGAGCCGCGCCCACTCCGCACGATTCAGGTCGACATACCGTGAGATGTCGACCATGTCGCTGGGGCGTGGTGGCACGGGGGTCATTGTAACTAGGGGGCAGGCGGCAGGGGGCAGGTGGCAGTAGGAGGCAGAACCTGCACCCTCCTGCCCGCTGCCCCTGCCCCTGCCCCCCGCCCCCTATAAGCGAAGAAACAGCACCAACGTCATGGCGAAGCCGATTGCGATAACCGCGCGCCGGACGGCTTTCCGGCCCATGCGCCGGGCGAGGGTTGCGGCGGACATGCCGCCGAGGATCGCTCCGGTCGCCATCATGGCGGCGTCGGGAATGCGCACCATGCCGGCATACAGGAAATAGGCGGTGGCGACGGCGTTGATGAATACGGCGAGCAGATTCTTGATCCCGTTCATCTGGTGAATGTCGTCGTGACCGAGGATGGCCAGCGCCAGCAGCATCAGGATGCCCATGCCGGCGCCAAAGTAGCCGCCGTACACGCTCACCAGGAACTGGAAACCCATCGCCGCGACGAACCACGACGAGCCGTGGAGCCCGGATGTGAGATTGACGAACCGCTGAATCCGTTCCTGCACCGCGAAGAGCAGCGTGGAAAACAGAATGAGGAGCGGCACCAGGCGATCGAACACGGCGGCCGGCGTTCGGCGCAGCAACATCGCACCAACGATCGTGCCCGCGATGCTCGGGAGAATCAGCCAGTACATGTGGCCCGACGTTCGGCCGAGTTCGCGCCGGTAGCCCCAGACGGCCCCGAGCGAGCCCGGCCACATCGCCGCGGTGTTAGTGGCGTTGGCAATGATCGGCGGTACGCCGAGCCACACCAGCACGGGAAAACTGATCAGCGATCCGCCGAACGCGATCGAGTTCACCGAGCTTGCGAAGAAGCCGGAGACGAACACGATCGCGTTGTGCGTGAAATTGGTCACGTGGAGGGCGGGTCCTTTGGGACCCGCCAGATCAATCCAATCTATTTAATATCGCTTGGCCGGCTTCGCGCGTCCCGAGCGAGCCACCGACATCACGCGTCGTCTCGCCGGCGTGCACCGCGCCTTCGACCGCACGTTCGATGCGTCGCGCATCCTCGTTGCGTCCGAGCGTTTCGAGCATCAATGCCGCGGACAGGATGGCGCCGATCGGGTTCGCGACGTTCTTCCCCGCCAGCGGTGGCGCGGAGCCGTGGACCGGTTCGAACATCGACGTGCGGCCTGGATGGATGTTACCCGACGCCGCCATGCCCAGACCACCCTGCAGCGCGCCGCCGATGTCGGTGATGATGTCGCCGAACAGGTTGTTGGTGACGATCACGTCGAATCTTTCCAGCACATTGGGATCCTAAGCTTAGAATTCCACGTGGACAAGTTGTCGCG
>JADMIO011095969.1_pt1 | contig 70556 bp, 53 predicted proteins | sample 8958161 | NCBI WGS metagenome assembly JADMIO01 (sample SAMN16585339, study PRJNA669376) | soil metagenome | isolation source: Crop rotation soil | place: USA: Cullars Rotation, Alabama | collected 2011 | reverse complement strand
CGCGACAACTTGTCCACGTGGAATTCTAAGCTTAGGATCCCAATGTGCTGGAAAGTTGTTAAGGATTGAGAGATGAGGAAAAACGCATTCGAGACCACCGTTGCCCTGTTGGAGCAGAGCGTACTGGCACGCTATGGGGAATCCGGTTCCCCGCCTCCCACGAATCTGCGGGAAATGATTGCCGGGATGGTGGAGCGCTGCCAGGATCTGGTCCGGGAGCTGGAAGACCAGGTGCTCCCCTGTCTGACGCCGATAGAGCGGGAGATGCATCAGCGGATGCAGACGCTGGTGCTGGGGAGCGCAGGAGAGATCGAGGACCATCTTTTTGTGACCAAGCCGGGAATTCTGCTGCTTACGGAAGAACCACGGCTGACGGACCCGGCCAGACAGCTCTTTGCGGATCTTCATCTCTCTCAGGATACGACGGATGCCCAGCAGCTGGTGCACTTCAAAACCGCGGTGACCAACCTCACCTTCCCTAAAGGAGGCAAAAACACGGAGCGCTATCTGGAGCAGGTCGTTCGGAAAGCGGCCCATCGTTCCGTCGTCAACGACGTCCGTCCGGTCTTTCTGCTGGCAGGGATCGCTGCCGAGACGGCGCTGGAGTTGATCGCCCATAAAGAGGGGGATATCGGACGGCTGACCTCCAGCGCGACCAGTGCGATGCGTTTTCCCCATTTTGAGATCAACGGGGAAGCCTGGGAGCGATTGGTGCAGAAGGTCGCCCTGCTGGAACACCTCCTTAACCATAGAAAACTCTTCGCTCTTTCGGGCGCCGTGGGAACTTTCTCGCATACCCTGGAGTATCAAAATCGGCTTCACCCCGGGAATAAGGCGCTGGCCCTGGTCTTTTCCATGGGGCTGAAAGATATCCATAAAATGCTGATCGGCCGGCTGGCTCCGCAGGGAAATGAGGCCGCGCTGCAGGAGGTCTGCACCCGGATGTGCACTCTGCTGAATCAGCGGCATCCCCAGTTTATCGAAACGCCGGAATGGTATCGCGATCAAGGAAATGGCGCCAAATATGGAGAGCGTAAAACCCCCAGCACCCGGTGATACTCCGGAGACAGCGAAGATGCAGGAGCAGAGCGCCGCTCTGCCCGACGGAGACGTGGATTCCGATTCCAGGCTGAGAGACCTTCTTGCAGCAAGGGAAAAACTCTCCCCGGATGACGCATGGAAGAACACGGAGGTACTGCATTCCATGGTGCAGCGCGCGATGGAGGCGATCCGTACACCCGGTCCGGACGTGCCCAAGTTCGGCTCCTCTCGCCGTATCGTGCTGCTTGCGTCCGATAACCGCCGGAAAGAGCCGGAATACCGTCAGCACCTGGACCTCTATGGAGTCGAGCTCCACCGGATCCCTCCCCTGGATCATCCTGCCTACTATAAGGCGTTTCTAAAAGCAGGCGACGAGAATCTGCGTATCCTCAATGTGATCCGGGAGGAGAGTCAGATAGTGAAAGTCGGAGGGAGGGAGCCGGGACGACGGAAGGACTGTGAGCCGGTGGAGAATCTGGCGGTGTTGACGGCCTATTCGCTGCAAAAGGGCGCACTGGAGGCGATGGTATATGAACACCGCACCGAAGGCTATATTGATCTGAGCCGCAGGAGAGCCGACCGCGCCGCTGTCTTTGGCTGGGACGATATTTTTGTTCTCAAGAACAGCGGGTTTACCTATCAGGAGCTGGCGGAGAAGGGGTTTAAGTTCTCTTCCCGCAACATGGTTCTCTCCGATTTTATCCGGGACCGGTTGCACTATCGGGAGGTGGTCCATCTGGATTTTCATCCGCTTTCTATCCGGAGACCGATTGATTTCTCCTGCTCGGTGCTCGATTTTGTGCGCTCCAACCCGTATTTCAACAATACAGCCGCCTGCGAGATCGGTCTGAATCGGCTCTTTCTGCGAGTTGCGCTGGACGGCGTCTTTTTCCGTGCGGCGGAGAACCGGCGCGAGAAAAACTACTGGCTGCCGGGACTCAATGCCGGTATTCCCCTGGTCCCTAAGAAAGACGCGATTCATGAGATAACCTTCATGGCGCATGACTTCTGTCACTTCGCCATTCCGGATCTGGTCTTTACCGGAGTCCATTCGGAGCAGCATCGCCGGGTCTATATTGCGGCCCGGATGATGAGCGAGGCGATCACCCTGGTGCTGGCCGACATGCTGTTTGTGGACACGTTAAGCAGGAGCGGCATAGAGTACGATTTCTCCAAACGCCGTATCTATCCCCTGTTTGAAGCCGTCGGAATTAAACTGGACGATCCCCGCTCGCTCCAGGCAAACTTAAAGGCGCTGTTGAAAGCAAATGCAGCCTACTGCCTTCGCGGGGACGACTCGCCTTACCACGAACTCATCCGCAGCCATGGCGGGGATTTCGGGGCGCTGGAGGCGTTCAAAGAGAAGTACATGCCCTTCTTTGTGGAGGATTTCCGCTGGACCGATCGGAACTGGACGACCATGGTAGGCCGCTCCGAGGTGATGCAGGAGTGGTGGCGTCAGGTTGCGCCATTACGAGAACGAGGGCAGATTTCTATAGATACGGTGGAGGAGTTCACCGCGCGCCTCGATCCCGTAGGCGACCTGGTGGAGAGCGTTTTTGAACAGATCTTTGCGGAGCGTATCGCGCCTTTTCTGGCGCAGCTGGCTGAACCCGTGGAGATAGGCGAAGCCGCCGCAGCAAGAGCCACAGGCAAGGCGTTTTATCGCTATATGCTGGGACAATTAAGCCTTTTCGCGGAGTATGGATTCCTTCCGGAAGCGCAGCGTTATCGGGAGAAGATCACCGCCTCTCTCTATGAGAAGGGTTCGGATTTCAACCAGGAGGAGATCCAGCGGGTGCGGGGCCTCTATGAGCAGTTTGTGCATCTGCTCTGTGAACGGAACTTTCTCTCTCGTGATGACGAACGCACCTATATCGAGATCTACCCGCTCTTTCCTCCGTTCTATGTATTTTATGATGAGGAGCAGGGCTTCTATGAAAGCCTGGATCAGATCTCAAGTCGTCTCCTTTCAGGATAGGGGAGCATTCTGGTTTTGTGTCCGTCAGGACACTTGTTTTGTGCAGCGAAGGGTTTCAACCCGTTGCGCCTTTCTGGATGTCCACCATTGAACTCACTGCAAAGGATGGACTTCCGTCCGACATCGAGATGGGATAAACACAACGAAAGATTGAGGGGAGGAATTTGGTGCGAGTATACGGTGAACGTAGAGGTTGGATCGCGCTGGTCGTCTGTAGCGCCTTCCTTTTATCTTCCGGTTCCGTTACGGCGGAGAACTGGCCACAGGCGGCGGGGCCGGAGGGAACCTGGCGCTGGGATAAGGGCAGCCCGCCGACCTCCTGGAGCGTGGCGCGCAATCAGCATATCGTCTGGCGCTCGACCATGCCCAACGGCGGACAGGGCGGGATTACCGTCTGGGGCAATCGCCTGTTCCTCACCACCTTTGCGGAGTATCATGAGGGCGAACCCAAATACAGTGCGACGATTCTGGGCCACTGTCTGGACGCAAAGACGGGGAAGATCCTCTGGTCCGTAACATTGAAGGGCGAAAACGCCAGCCCTCTCATGTATGCCTACAGCGATTCCACCTCCTGGACGCCGGTCACCGACGGCAAACAGGTCTGGTTCTTCAACTGCAGCGGGGAGATGGGCTGCTGGGATTTCCAGGGCAAAGAGGTCTGGAGGCGCAGGTTCCGCGCCCCCGGCGAACCGTTCAACAAGCAGCATGAGCCGATCCTGTTCGGGGATACGATCGTCACCCTGGAGCCGCTGGTTCCCGGCGATCCAGGGTATCGCGCCGACCGCGACTTCTGGCACTATCTGCGCGGCCTGGATAAGCGCACCGGAAAGACCCTCTGGATCGCCGAGGACGCCACCACCTACTACTGCACCTCGGTGCTGGGCCGCCTGCCGGATGGAACGCCTGCCATTCTCCATGGGCGCGGCGGGCCGCACAACGTCCCGGAACGCCCTATCGGCATCAGCCTCACCAGCCTGGCGCCCGGCCAGGAGGGTAAAACCCTCTGGCGCTATGTCCCCGAACCGGAACCCAACGGGCCAGTGGATGGCACGACCTTTCAGGCGCTCTACACCATGACCTGGGACAGGCAGTACGCCTACTGGTTCCGCAACGCACCGGAAGAGTCCCACCTGGTCTTTGACAGCAAGACCGGTAAACTGTTGCGGACGCAGTCGTTGATTAAAAATGTGGACTTCCGACAGTGGGATCCGGCGACAAAGCGGTATAATTACCATCCGAACGTCAATATTCGAGAGATGAAAGACTTCTCTCCGCGGGTTCCCCTGAAACCGGGCGAGGTTCTGCACGTCTTTCCTAACTGGCACGCCAATATCGTGGCGTATGGCTACCACTACTTCTTCACCTCGACCGGACATCGGCGCAACGACCATGCCCCGCCGGGACTGAGCGGCCCGTCGCACTGTATCGGGCGGGTGAATGTGGAGACCGGCAAGGTGGAGTATCTGGAGGTGCCGGTCAGCGTGATCCGTAATCCGGGACAGCCGGATCAGTTTGTCTATAACCAGGCGGTCAATACGAAAACGGAGGACTACAAAGGCCGCGAGGTCGGCGCAGAGGATCGGTCGCGCACCGATGGATGGCAGATCCCCGCCTTTTTTGGCAGCCCTATCGCCGTCAACGGCAAGATCTACCTCAGCACCATGCTCGGCATCACGTATGTCCTGGATGGCCGGGCAAAATTCCTGGACGAGAAGGCATTGCTCTCGGTGAGCGATTTAGGGCCATCCGGCGAGACCTGGAGCCTGAACTCTCTGAGTTTCAGCAACGACAGGCTCTACAACCGCAGCCTCAAGGAGGTCGTATGTATCGGCAAATAGGATCTGGAGACAAGGAGTAGATGGAAGAGACGCAGCAGAGTATTTTTGTCAGCAGTCAGCAGTGGCTTGGAGAACGCCCGCGTATCCTGGTGGTCGCCTGTTCGGATGGGCGCTATCAGGTCTGCCTGGATGAGTTCCTCCACCACCATCTGGGAATAGACCACTATGATCGGCTCTATGCTCCGGGAGGGCCGGGAGCGCTCGCTTCCAGCACCCTCTCTTTCTTTCGTGGAGAGCAGTTCCGTCAGGAGGCCATGTTTCTGATCGAAGCGCATCTGCTGGATGAGATCATCCTGATCTTTCATGGGCCGGCCCTTCCGGATGGGCCGAAGGAGGCCACCTGCGCGGACTATCAGCGCAAAATGCCTTATGCCCGCAGCGAGGAGATCAACCGCCAGCAGGAGGCCGACCTGAAGGAGGCCCTGAAGACCGTGTTCAAATGCGAAAACGACGTTCGTCTTCGGGTCTATCGCGCCGAAGTTCGTACCGATGGCCGTGTCCAGTTTGTACCGCTCACGCTTCCTTCCGAGCAAGGCTATTAGCAGGGGTATAATCTCTGCAAAAGGACAACAAGCGAGGTTTGTGATGATCTATGTGGGAACGGTGGGAGAAGGAGTTTGGAGAAGCCAGGACGGCGGGGAAACATTCTCCCGGATCAGTGCGGGAATGTTTGTGGAACTGGATGTACGCACCCTGGCGGTTCCTCCGCAGCATCCGCACACGCTCTATGCGGGAACCAACGCCGGACTCTATCGGACGGACAACGGGGGAGACCGCTGGGAGCGGCTGGATGGTCCCTTCGATCCCGGCAAAGGCTGGCCGGGCGGCGTCATGATCTGGTCGCTGCTGATCCATCCAAAGCGGCCCGAGACGCTGTTTGTCGGGACCTGCCCCTCCGCGCTCTATCGCTCGGAGGATGGGGGGAAGAACTGGGAGAGGCTGGAGGCCGACCTCAGTCCGGAATGCGGCGGGATCCTCTATCCGCGCGTCACCTGTATCCTGGCGGACCCATCGGATGACGAGGGGATCTGGGCCGGGATCGAGATTGACGGCGTTCGGCGCAGCGCGGATGGCGGGAACACCTGGGAGAAGCTGGGGAAAGGGCTGAGTTCGGCGGATATCCATGGGCTGGCGATACTGCCCGGCACGCCGAAGACCGTGCTGGCCTCCACCAACAACGATCTCAATCTCAGCACGGATGAGGGCCGCACCTGGCAGCCGCAGAATGTCAAGGCGCAGTTTCCCTGGGCCTACTGCCGGGGCATCGTTCAGAAAGTGGACGATCCGAACACCCTCTTCCTGGGCAACGGCAACGGCCCCCCCGGTTCGGAAGGCGCGCTGCAGATCTCGCGAGATGGTGGCAGGACCTGGCAGGCGGCCTCCCTCCCTGTCCCGCCCAATAGCACGGTCTGGACCTTTGCCGCCAACCCGGCTACTCCCGATACCCTCCTCTGCGCCACCGTAAGCGGGCAGGTCTATCTTAGCCGGGATGGAGGGAAAGACTGGAGCAAATTGGCGCGGGAGTTCGGCGAAATCCGGTCGCTGGCTCTGACGGGGGATTAGCCGCAAACGAGCGTGAATGCTGGGATTGGCCGCAAATGAACGCAAATGAACGCAAATAGAAACAAAAGGGCATAAGGGTAAAGGGGCGTAGGGGCATAAGGTAAAAGACAATACCCAATACCCAACACCTGAACACCTGAACACCTGAACACCGATCTATCAACAAAGGAGTGAATATGCGACTGCTACGATTAGGAGGCGGGCTTCTGCTGACCGCCATACTGGGACTGGCCCTGTTCGGCTGTCCGAAAGAGACCCCTCCGGACATCAACACCAAGGTGGAGAAACCCGGAGGCGACAGCAAGATGCCTTCGACCGGCGACAACGGCGGTAAGAAATATCGGATCGCTGTGATTCCCAAAGGTACGGCGCACCAGTTCTGGCAGGCCGTCAAGGCGGGGGCGGATGCGGCAGGAGAGGAAGAGAAGGTAGATATCACCTGGCAGGGACCCTCTCCGGAGGACGATGTCAAGGGCCAGATAGATGTTGTGGAGACACAGATCATCAGTAAAGCAGACGGGATTGTGCTGGCGGCGGTGGATGCGACCGCACTGGTCAATCCGGTCAAAAAGGCGCTGGACAAAGGCATTCCGGTTGTGACGATTGATTCCGGTATCAAGGAGGACATCACCTCCGCCTATATTGCCACGGACAATGTCAAGGGCGGAATGGCGGCAGCGGAGCATCTGGCAAAACTGATTGGTGAGAAGGGGGAAGTCGGCCTCCTGATCTTCGGCAAAGGATCGGTCTCCTCGGATGAACGTGAGAAAGGGTTTGTGGAGGGCATCAAAAAGTATCCCAATATCAAACTGGTCGCTACCCTGGAAGCCAATGATGCGACCAAAGCCAACACGGCCGCTACCAATATGCTCCAGGCGCATCCAACCATTGTCGGGATCTTTGCTGCCAACGAACCGAACGGCGTCGGCACCGCCCAGGTCCTCAAACAGCAGAAAAAGAATGGAGTGGTAAAAGTGGTCGCTTACGACAGCTCCGACAAGGAGCTGGAAGCGCTCAACGATGGAACCATTCAGGCGCTGGTTGTCCAGGATCCGTTCCAGATGGGCTATAAGGGCGTCAAGACCGTCCTCAAAGCCATCAAGAAGGAGCCGATCACTGAAAAAGTGATTGACAGCGGCATGACCGTGGTGACCAAAGACAACCTCCAGACGCCGGAAGTGCAGAAACTGGTCAACCCCGCGAAGAAGTAGTTCATAGGAAACAAGGAGTCGGAGGAATGCATTCCTCCGACTCCAATTGTCAGGCGCTTCCCCGTATCGTTCATGGATCTGCTTTGCGATCCGTTCCACTTTGAGGGGCACTCTCTCCTCAACTCACTTTAACCCCGTACATTGGCTCTATGGTTTGCCGGCTCCCGCATTTTTCAAGAGGGCTGCAGCCTCCGGATGCCGGAAGTGAATGGCGTTATCGCGTGCAGTATATCCATCTCTCTGTCTGGTATCTATGCGAGCGCCATGTTGAATCAACAGGGTCAACATCTTGCAGTCGCCTTCATAAGCCGCCATCATCAGCGCCGTCCGTCCTTCAGGATCTTTGCTTTCTACGTCCACCCCACGATCTAACAGGAGTGTTGCAATCTCGTATTCGCCTAATGATGCCGCAGAGAGGAGCGGAGGCAGTCCATCCTCATTGGGAAAATTCGGGTCTGCGCCCCGGTCCAGAAGCGCCTTGATGAGGGCCGCATTCTCCGGGGGAATGGTTTCGTTTGCATTGTTAAGTGGATTTCCCAGAGCAAGATGAAGCGCAGTTCGGATGATAGGGCGCGGCCCCCTTCCGGTTATCCTATCGTAGAGCCGTTGTAAGAGGGGCAGATCAAGGTCCTGTTTGCGTAATGCACCCTGCGCATTCGGATCGGCTCCCTGATTAAGGAGGGAAACGACGCTTCTGGTATCATGGATTCTAATGGCTGCTATCAAAGCCACATCCAGGTCGTGACGCCGCTCGATAGAATAGAGAGGCCAGGCTGCCAGCAGAGAGAGACCGCACAGCGCCACTATCCACTTAAACTGCTTTCGAAACCGGATCATATTGTATGCTCCTACGGTATATCGGTATTATAGCGGGACTTTGTATGGGTGTCAATGCGCCCGGAAGCCGGACTGGCATTTGGAGACTCGACCGGGTACAATATTGTAGAAACAAGTGATCTCAGGATGTGTCTCAACGGTACAGCGGTCCGAATTCCAGAAACATCACCGAACGATCAGGAGCAATCTATAATCGCTTATGAAATATTTGTCCAGGAACATCGTATCAGCAGGCATGGGAGGCGTCACTGTGCTGGCGCTGGCGGCGCTGGGCGGATTGGCAGCGGGCCTGCCCCAGTCTGCTCAGGAGGCAAAGGCCGAAAACGGAGCTGTGAAGATCACGCCGGAACAGGCCGCCTTTTTTGAAAGCAAGGTCCGTCCGCTGCTGGCAAATAACTGCTACACCTGCCATGCCGATCAGCAGCAGCGCGGCGGTCTGCGGCTGGATACAAAGGAAGGACTCTTCAAAGGCGGCGCGCATGGCGCGATTCTCCTGGCAGGAGATCCGGAGAAGAGCCGGCTTATCCAGGCCATTCGTTACGATGGCGCGCTAAAGATGCCGCCTGCCGGGAAACTGCGTCCGGAAGAGATCGCCGCCCTCACGGCCTGGGTGAAGATGGGCGCGCCGTGGCCGGAGGCAAAGCCAGTGGCCGGTTCCGGACAGCCCGGCAATATGGTCCTCACAGAGGCCCAGCGTAACTTCTGGTCCTTTCGCCCGGTCAAAATGCCGGCCCTGCCTGCCGTCAAAAATACCGCCTGGGTGCGTAATCCGATAGATCGCTTTATTCTGGCAAAACTGGAATCCCAGGGATTGAAGCCTGCCCCTCCCGCCGACCGCCGCACCCTGATCCGCCGGGTCACCTACGACCTGATCGGACTGCCTCCCTCTCCGGAAGAGGTGGAAGCCTTTGTCAATGACAGATCCCCCAACGCCTGGGAAAAGGTGATTGACCGCCTGCTGGCCTCTCCGCACTATGGTGAGCGCTGGGGAAGGCACTGGCTGGATCTGGTCCGCTACGCCGATTCCAACGGCCTGGATGAGAATGTCGCCTTTGCCAATGCCTGGCGTTATCGGGACTATGTGGTCTCCGCGTTCAATCAGGACAGGCCCTACAGCCAGTTTATCAAGGAGCAGCTGGCAGGCGACCTGATGCCCACCGAAGACGAGAACCTGCGTGCGGAACGCCTGACGGCGACCGGGTTCCTGACGCTTGGCCCAAAACTGCTGGCGGAGCCGGACAAGCCCAAGATGGTGATGGACATCGTAGATGAGCAGATCGAAGTGACCAGCAAAGCCTTTCTGGGCCTGACCGTCACCTGCGCCCGCTGCCATAACCATAAGTTCGATCCCATCCCGACCAAAGACTACTACGCCCTCGCCGGAATCTTCAAAAGCACCAAAACCATGTCAAGCCTGAACACCGTCGCGATGTGGCAGGAGCGTTCGCTGGGCAACAGGGAGTATGAGGCCCAGAAGCAGGCGTATGACCGGCAGGTCAAAACGGCGCAGGAGGCCGTGAACCGGGTGACGGACAGAGCCAATGAGGAGGCGCTCTTGCGGTTCCGTAAGGAGGCGGCAAACTATCTGCGCGGAGGCTGGGAGCTGGCGCAGAGGCCCGATCCGGAGACCCGCTCTATTGCAGCGACAAAGGCAAAACCGGGCGATCCGCAACGGATCTATGTGGAGGCGATTAAATACGACCGGGGCAACGCCAATAAGAACCCGGATGGCTACGGCATTCCGGTGATCCATACGGTGCAGGTTCCCACCTTTGCCGAGTGGGATATCCTGATCCCAACCGCTGGAACCTACCAGGTGGAGCTGCGCTATGCTGCCGCTGAACCGCGTCCGGTCAAGCTTCTGCTTAATAGAGAGATTCTGAAGGAGAGCACGGCCGAACGAAACACAGGCAGTTTTTTCAAAGACGGGCAGCAGTGGGAAGTAGAAGGCGTCTTCTCCTTTAAGCAGGGGAAAAACACGCTGCGAATCGAGCGCAATGGGGATATTCCCCACTTCAACCGGATCCTGATCGTTCCGATCCTCTCCTCGAAAAAGTCGGATGGGACGCTATTTCGCTCTCCAGAACAGATCGCCACACAGTACAGTTTGAATGTGGAGATGCTGAAAGTCGTGGGCAAGGCGCTCCGAGACAGAACGGACGATCCGTCCCTGTTGTCGGGTATAGGGATGCAGAGAGCGATAGAGGATATCACACGGAGCCTGCGTCCCCTGTTGACGCAGAACGCTCCCAGACTCTACTCCGCCGAATCGCTGGCGGCGCTGAACACGGCCGCGCTGGCGCTGAAAAAGGCGCAGGAGAACCCGCCTCAGACTCCGATGGTCATGGCGGTGGAGGACAGCAAGGGGGAGAACTGCCGGGTCCATATCCGCGGAGATACCCAGACCCTGGGTGACGAAGTCCCTCGCCACTTCCTGACGGTGCTGAACGGCGATAAGATCACGATACCGGATGAGAAGCGCAGCGGACGCCTGGAGCTGGCCGAGTGGATCGCCCGCCCGGAGCATCCCCTTACCGCGCGCGTGGAGGTCAACCGGATCTGGCAGAATCATTTTGGGGTCGGCCTTGTCCCCACACCGGACAACTGGGGTTTCCTGGGCCTGAAACCCACCCACCCGGAACTGCTGGACTGGCTTGCGAGCATATTTACAGCGGGTGTCGAGGAAGAAGCGGGTGTCGGGGGTCGGGTGTCGGGTGTCGGAAACAGGGAAGAGGGAAGAGGGAATAAGGAAAGCAGGAAAGCAGGAAACGATTCAATCCAAAATCCAAAATCCAAAATCCAAAATCCGACACCCGACACCCGACACCCGACACCCTATGCTTGCGGTTGGTCCCTGAAAAAACTCCACAAACTGATCCTGCTCTCCAACACCTATCAGATGGGAACGGTTCCCGATGCTAAGACGGAGGCGATTGCATCTAAGGCTGACCCGGACAATACCCTGTTGTGGAAAATGCCGCGCCGCCGCCTGGAGGCGGAGTCGTTCCGGGATGCCCTCCTCTTTGTCAGCGGCAAACTGGACCTGACGCTGGGCGGCAGTCTGCTCAAGACCAAAAACCATGACTATGTGACCAACGATCAGTCGGGCAATGCCGCACAGTACGGCAGTCCGAGGCGCGGCCTCTATCTGCCGATCATTCGCAACGCCCTCTATGATATGTTCCAGGCGTTCGACTACGGCGATCCTTCGATGGTCAATGCAAAACGCGCCACCACGACGGTGGCACCCCAGGCGCTCTTTGTGATGAACAGCCCGTTGGTGCAGGAGCAGGCAAAAGCCTTTGCCGCCGGACTGCTGTCCCATACCGATCTCAGCGAACCCACACGTGTCCGAATGGCCTTCCTGAAGGCGTTCAGCCGGCCTCCGACTCCAGAAGAGACGGCACGCGCCGCCGCCTTCCTGACTTCTTATGCGTCCAGACTGGCTTCCACGGAACCGGATGCCCAGAAGCAGCGTACTCAGGCATGGCAGGCATTCTGCCATATTCTGTACGCATCCAATGAGTTTATTTATGTGAACTGACAGTGCAAGGAGATCAGGGATCATGGCGATTGCAAATCAGACGCCTGTCCTGAAGATGACATACCAGGAGTTTCTGGACTGGGCTGGCGAAGATACTCGGGCGGAGTGGGTCAACGGAGAGGTAGAGTTTATGAGTCCGGTCTCGGAAGAGCACCAGGATATTGGCATCTTTCTGCTGCGCATGATCGGCGATTTTCTGGAAGACAATCCTCTCGGCAAACTCTTCTATGAATCGTTCCAGATGAAGACGACCCCTTCCGGGCGAGAGCCGGATATTCTGTTTGTTGCCAATGCCAACCTATCGCGTGTACGGACGAACTTTCTGGAGGGAGCCGCCGATCTGGTGGTGGAGATCGTCAGCCCGGAAAGCCAGGAGCGAGATCGAAATACGAAATATGAAGAGTATCAGTGCGCTGGAGTGCGCGAATACTGGCTCATAGATCTGCCCCGACAGGAGGCGATCTTCTACCAGTTACAGTCCGACGGCCTCTATACCGCATCGGCGATAGGAGAGGATGGCATCTATCACAGCGCTGTTTTGCCCGGCCTCTGGATACAGGTAGAGTGGCTCTGGCAGCGTCCCTTGCCGACCATGCGAAGCGTACGGGCAGCGTGGAGCGGGCGGCAGACATAGTTTCTCAAAGCCGGATGTGGAAACACCCGGCAAGACAGTACAAGCGTCTGAAAGACGCTTGTACTTTCCAGCCAGGGATTTTCAATCTCTGGATCAAGAAGAAAGAGTCAAATTGAGCAGACACTATATCCAATCCTTTACGCGGAGGGAGATGCTGCAGCAGTGCGGCGCGGGCTTTGGGATGCTGGCGCTGGCCGGTCTGCTGGCGCAAGAGGCCGAGGCGGAAGAAAATCCAAAATCCAAAATCCAAAATCCAAAATCCGAAGGTCCGCTTGCTCCCAGAGCGCCGATGTTCCCGGCGAAAGCAAAGCGCGTTATCTTTCTCTTTATGCATGGCGGGCCGTCGCAGGTGGATACCTTCGATCCCAAGCCGCTGCTGACACGCGACAACGGTAAGCCGCTGCCTTTTGCGAAGCCACGTGTCCAGTTTGCTCAGACCGGCAACCTGCTCAAGTCGCCCTGGGAGTTTAAGAAGTACGGTCAGAGCGGCATCGAGGTCAGCGACCTGTTCCCCCACGTCGGGGGCTGTGCAGACGATCTCTGTATTCTGCGCTCGATGCACGGCAGCAACCCGGCGCATGGCGGGGCGCTGCTGGCCCTTCATACTGGATCCGATACCTTTGTCCGGCCCAGTATGGGGTCCTGGATCACCTACGGACTGGGCAGCGAAAATCAGAGCCTGCCCGGGTTTGTCACCATCTGCCCGACTCTGGGGCATGGCGGGGTCCAGAACTGGTCCAGCGCCTTTCTGCCGGCCGCCTATCAGGGGACGCCCATCGGCAATGCCAGTATTCCCGCCTCTCGCGCCGCCTTCAACAATATCAAGAATGCGGAGGATACGGCCGACCTGCAGCGGATGCAGCTGGATATGCTGAAAAACATGAATGAGGACCAGTTGAAGCATTTCGGGCATGATCCGCAGCTGGAGGGGCGGATCCAATCGTTTGAACTGGCTTTTCGGATGCAGACGGAAGCGCCGGAACTGATGGACATCTCCAGCGAAAGCAAGGCGACCCTGGCGCTCTATGGCGTGGGAGAGAGTCCGACCGACAACTTTGGACGGCAGTGCCTGCTGGCGCGGCGATTTTCAGAGAAGGGCGTCCGGTTTGTCCAGGTAACGCACAGTTACAAGTGGGACCAGCACGGCGATCTCCGCAATGGGCACAGCAACAACGCCAGGGAGGTGGACAAACCGATCTCCGGCCTGCTCAAAGACCTCAAGGCGCGGGGACTGCTTCAGGATACCCTGGTGCTGTGGGGGGGAGAGTTCGGGCGTACGCCAACCGCGCAGGGCAACGATGGGCGCGACCATAATCCCCACGGCTACTCGATGTGGCTGGCAGGCGGCGGGGTCAAGGGCGGCATAACTTATGGCGCAACGGACGACTATGGCTACTACGCCGCAGAGAACAAGATGCATATCCATGACCTTCATGCCACCCTGCTGCATCTATTGGGCATAGACCATAAAAAACTGATCTACCGCTACGGAGGCCGCGACTACCGCCTGACCGATGTCTCCGGCGAAATCGCTAAGGATATTTTCGCCTGAAAATGCTGGTTTGGGGCGTTAGGGCGTTGAGGCGTTGGGGCGTTCCGGCATCTTATGCTTCCAGGGAAAACGCTGGGAGATTGTTTGTTCGAGAAGCCTTTTGCTGTCTGCGAGAGGCTTTTTCTGCTTTGGACCAGCTGGGGTACAATGAGGTATGATTGATCATGACCGGCTGTTCAAAGAGCTTCTAACCACATTCTTTGTAGAGTTCGTGGATCTCTTCCTGCCTGAAGTCAGCGCCTATCTGCAGCGCGATTCCTTTGAATTTCTGGACAAAGAGGTGTTTACCGATGTCACCTCCGGCGAGAAGCATGAGGCAGACATCATCGTCAAAGTAAGGTTTCGCAGCCAGGATGCGTTCTTTTTGATCCATATCGAGAATCAGGCGGAGACGCAGGAGCATTTTGCCAAACGCATGTTTCGTTACTTTGGGCGTCTGGATGAGAAGTACGATCTGCCGATCTATCCGGTAGCCTTATTTACCTTTGATGCCCCACAGCGCCCTGAACCGGATCGGTATCGGGTGGTCTTCCCGGTTTTGAGGTGCTGGATTTTCGTTTCCGCGCCATCCAGCTCAACCGTCTGAACTGGCGCGATTATGTCCGGCAGCAGAATCCGATTGCCAGCGCACTGATGGCATAAGATGCAGATAGCGCCCGAAGACAGGCCGAAAGTGAAGATGGAGTGTCTTCGCCTGCTGGCGACACTCAAACTTAACCCGGCAAAAATGCAGATGATTTCCGGCTTCATAGACACGTATTTAGTGTTGAATGCAGAAGAGAATCGCAGGTTCCAGTCGGAGGTCGAGGCAATTACACCTAAGCGAACGAAGGAGAAAGCCATGCAGATAGTCACCAGTTGGATGCTGGAGGGAGAAGCCAAAATCGTACTGCTCCAATTACAGAGACGGTTCGGCGAAATCTCTGCCGATGTGCAACAACGTATAAAAATGCTCTCTGATGAACAATTAGGGGATCTGGCGGAAGCGCTTCTGGACTTTAAAACCAGAGCAGAAGCGGAACAATGGATTGAGGATCATTCCTAAATTTAAGGAGAGCATCTATGCGAGGAGGCTTGTTTTTCTCTCTGGTGCTGATATTGATTCCTTGCCTGCTCCTTGCTGACACAGGCAAGCCACCGACACAGGCGGTGCTGGATTCAATTACGGCGCGGGGACGGATGTTAGCGGAGTACGATAAAGCCGTTGAGTTTGCCTCGGATGAAGTATCGAATAGTGTCGAGGCAAAGCCGCCGAATGACCGGATCAAACGCTATATCGCGGTTAAGGAAAAGACAGGGTGGAAGGTCTATTTCGGCCGCCTGGATGCAAAAGAGTCCGCCTATCTGGTGGCGTATGAGGCTGTCCAGAAAGGGAGCAGCCTGCAGGCTTTTCAGGTGAAGGACCATAAAGAGCCGCTGGCGATGAAGGGGTTTCTTGTGTCGGCTGCAAAGGCGATCACCCTGGCGCTCGGCAGCTTCAAAACGGAGAAACGCCCCTATAATGTGGCCGCGCTGCCTGCACCCAACGGGCAGATCTGGGTCTATGTCTTTCCTGCCCGGACCAAAGCGGATGTATGGCCGCTGGGAGGCGATGCACGTTACCTGATCTCAGGCGATGGGACCAAAATCGTTGCCACACACCGAATGCATAATACGATCCTGGAGCTGCCTGCGCCTCCGGAAGGTGAGACTCCAGCCGCAGGTTATCACACCGCCGTTCTCGACACGGTTCCGGAAGATACCGATGTCTTTCATGTGCTCAGTCGGCATCCCACACGGCCGGAATATGTGGTGACGCAAAATTTCGTCTATATGATTCAGAACGACGGCTCTATCAAATATCAGGGCACCAGGGAAGCGTTCGGAAAAAAAGGAACGGGTAAACTATAAACAGCGGAACGCAATGTTTTTTCGGTCTGTGTCCACTCTACTTTTGTCGCAGCAGCCAGGTTCACCTGGCTTAACCGCATCAGGCCGCTCGTTACGGGCGGAAGGGAAAATATGAGCAACGCACATATGCACCGTGTGTTTTCAATTTCTGGTTTTCTGTCTCTGTTCCTCCTCTGTGCCTGCCTGTTCTGGACGACAGGTGCTGGAGCGACGCCTGCCAATCGGATCGCGCTGGACAGGTATTTCGACCGCTACCTGGCACGCAGCCTGAACAACTGCACCACCTGCCATCTGCCGCAGACGACCGGGAAGACGCCGACTTCGCTGGCCGACTTCCCGCACAACCCGTTCGGGCATCGCCTTGCGGTGCTGGGCGAGACACTGCGGAAGGCGGGAAAGAGAGCCGATATCCCGACTCGCCTGGCGGCGATTTCCGGTGAAGACAGCGACGGCGATGGCGTGGACAACCTGACGGAGCTGCTGCTGGGCCATGCGCCCGGAAATCCAGGCGACAGGCCGGCCAGCAAAGAACTGGCGGAGGCAGCCCCCAAAAAAGCCTCCTTTGCTAAGTATCTCACCTCCTACCGCTGGCTGCCCTTTGAGAGCGTCCATCGCCCTTCGGTCCCGAAAGTCAAAAACGCCGCCTGGGTGCGTAACCCGATAGACTCCTTTATCGCTGCGGAACAGGAAGCGCGTCATCTCCATCCCCGCCCGGAAGCCCCGAAAGCCGTTCTGCTGCGCCGCCTCTCCCTGGATCTGGTCGGTCTCTCCCCGACCCCGGAGGAGATCCGCGCCTTTGAAAACGATAAGTCCTCCAACGCCTACGAAAAGGTGGTGGATCGCCTGCTGGCCTCCCCACGCTATGGCGAGCGCTGGGGACGGCACTGGATGGATGTCTGGCGCTACAGCGACTGGGCGGGCTGGGCGGACGGCAACCAGATCCGGGACAGCAAACCCTTTATCTGGCGCTGGCGTGACTGGATCGTGGAGTCGCTCAATAAGGACAAGGGCTATGACCGGATGGCGCAGGAGATGCTGGCGGCGGATGAGCTCTGCCCGGAAGATACCGATGCACAGCGCGCCACCGGATTTCTGGTCCGCAACTTCAAGCTGCTCAGCCGGGAACAGTGGCTGGAAGACACCATGAATCACACTTCCAAGGCCTTCCTCGGGGTGACCATGCACTGCGCCAAGTGCCATAACCACATGTACGACCCGATCACCCAGGAGGATTACTATCGGATGCGGGCCATCTTTGAACCGCATAATGTCCGCACCGACCGTATTCCCGGTCAGCCCGACACCGCCAAAGACGGCCTGGTTCATGCGTATGACGCCGAACCCAAAGCGCCTACCTACCTCTTTATCCGGGGCGATGAACGCAATCCGGAAAAAGACCATGTTATGGAGCCGGGCGTGCCCTCCTCGCTGGGCGGTACCTTCACAGTAGCCTCCGTGACCCTGCCGCGCCTGGCGGCTCAGCCTGACAAGCGCGACTTTGTGATCCAGGAGACGACATCTGCAAGCGAGAAGGCGGTTTCCGACGCTCGCGCTGCACTGAACAAACTCCAGGCCGATGCTGCCCCAGCGCTGGACAAGAAAGCGGATGCGGCCCTGAACCTCCGTATCGCGGAGGCGCGCCATACTGCGTTGCTGGCGGTGCTCCGGGCGGAAAGGCTGGAGGACGACGGCAAAAAGACCACGGAAGAGTGGAAACAGGCCGCTCAGGAGGCGAACAGGGCACAGCGAATGCAGGCGGTGGCGGAGGCGGAACTGGCGCTGCTGGCCGCACAGCGGGCGCAGGCGGCGGCGCAGGCAAAACTGGACACGGCAGGCAAAGGTAAAGATCAGAACATCATCAACAGGTCCACTGCGGATCTGAAGGCGCTTCTGGCGAAAACGGCGGAGGCGGAGAAGGCGCTTAAAGCGGCGCAGGCGGAACAGCAGATGCCTCCTGCCACCGCCTATAAGCCGCGCCCCACCACCGCTTATCCGGCGGAGAGCACGGGGCGACGCCTGGCCTTTGCGCGCTGGTTGACCGATCCTAAAAACCCGTTGACGGCAAGGGTCGCCGTAAACCATCTCTGGACGCGGCACTTCGGGCAGGGCATTGTGCCGAGTACGGCGGATTTTGGGAGGAACGGCCGCCTGCCCTCCCATCCCCAGCTGCTGGACTGGCTGGCAGCGGAGTTTATGGAGAAGGGCTGGAGCATGAAGACCCTGCACCGTCTGATGGTCACCAGCAGCACCTATCGGATGGCCTCCACACCTGAGGAGGCCGACCTGAAACAGGATCCCGACAACGTCTACCTCTGGCGCATGTCCTCACGGCGAATGGAGGCGGAGGTGGTGCGGGATAATGTACTCTATGTCGCCGGGCATCTGGACGAGACCCGAGGAGGGCCGGAGATAGACCAGAACCTGGCCCTGACCTCCAGAAGGCGCAGTATCTATCTGCGGATCGCGGCGGAGAAGCAGCCGGAGTTTATGCAGGTCTTCGACGGCCCCAGCGTCACCGAGTGCTATGAGCGCAAACCCAGCGTTATGCCTCAGCAGGCCCTGGCGCTGGCCAACAGCGAACTGACCCTGCGGGAAGCGCGGCTGCTGGCGCAGGATCTGAATAAGCTGAGCGGCACGGATCCCAACCGGTTTATCGCCGAAGCGTTCCTCCGCGTTCTGGCGCGGCGGCCCACAGCAGAGGAGCAGCGTCTCTGCCAGACCTTCCTGACCGAGCAGACGCAGAAATTAGCCCCGGCGAAGACAGGCGTACAGCCAGCCGCCAGTTCTGGAGAGAAACAGAAAACGGAATCGGATCCGGCGCTTCGCGCCCGAGAGAACCTGATTCTCGTCCTGTTCAATCATAATGACTTTGTAACAATTCGCTAGTGCAGATTCACACGAGAACTTGTGCCTACGCCAGGTTCTACCCTCACCCTACCCTCTCCCTGCTAGGGAGAGGAGAACTCATTTACTAGGTGATCCTTCTCCCTGAAAGGGAGAAGGGATAGGGATGAGGGTACAACCTTGGCATAGGATGTCCTGTGAATATGCATTGGAAAACTCAGGAGATTACATGGCTTCGGGAGAAGAGAGCAAGGCGGAGAAGGAGGCGAAGAGCATCGCGCAGCGCGTCCTCCATACCGAAACGAGCGTAAAGGGTCTGGCGGTGGGGGCGGCGATGCTGCTGGAACAGGCAGATTCGGAGGAAGGCGGCGAAGCGGGCAAGAAGGAGAAAAAGCCGGAAGAGCCGCCGGTGGTGACCCAGCATGAGATCAAGGTCCAGGGAAAGACGCTGGCCTATACCGTTACCACAGGGCTGATGCCGATCAACAATGAGAAGGGCGAGAAAGAGGCCGACATCTTCTTTATGGCCTATACGCTCGATAACACCGGAAGCGCATCGCATCGTCCTCTGATGTTCTCCTTTAACGGGGGGCCGGGTTCCGCCTCCGTCTGGCTGCATCTGGGTGCGCTGGGGCCGAAACGGGTGCAGATGCTGGAGGACGGCAACCTGCCTGCGCCGCCCTATCGGGCCGTCGAAAATGAGTACACCTGGCTGGAGCAGACGGACCTGGTCTTTATTGATCCGGTGGGTACAGGTTATAGCCGTCCTGCCAAACCGGATCTGGGTCCGAAGTTCTGGGGCCTGAAGGGCGATATCGAGTCGGTGGGCGAGTTTATCCGGATGTATCTGACCCGCTATCAGCGCTGGATCTCGCCGCTCTTCCTGGTGGGGGAGAGCTATGGGACCACACGGGCGGCAGGGCTTGCCGGGCATCTGATTGAAAAAGGGATCGCCATGAACGGCATCCTGCTGGTCTCTTCGATCCTGAACTTCCAGACGGCCCTCTTCGGCAAGGGCAACGACCTGCCCTATATCCTGTTTCTGCCGACCTATACGGCGACCGCCTGGTACCATCAGCGGCTGTCCGATGATCTGCAGCAGAGCCTGCCCAAAACGCTGGCGGAGGTGGAAGCCTGGGCGGAGACCGGTTATGCGACGGCGCTGGCAAAGGGCGATGCGCTCTCCACAAGAGCGCGGCAGGAGACCATCAACCGTCTGGCTCGCTATACCGGGTTGAGCAAACGGTTTATCGAGGACAACGACCTGCGGATCGAGATCTTCCGGTTCTGTAAAGAGCTGCTGCGCGACCAGAAGCGCACGGTCGGGCGGCTGGACAGCCGGATTAAAGGCAGGGATGCGCTCAACAGCACTGAAAAACCGGATTTTGATCCCAGCATGACCGCCATCCGTCCGCCCTATACAGCGGTACTGAACGACTATCTGCGGCGCGAACTGGGTTATAAGTCGGATCTGGAGTACTATATCCTGGGAGGCGGTATCAACACCTCCTGGGATTGGGCGGTCAAGCAGGGCTATGCGGATACCAGCGAAGCGCTCCGCAGCGCCTTCGCCAAAAATCCCTATATGCAGCTGTTTGTGGCCTCCGGCTACTACGATCTGGCGACGCCCTACTTTGCGACTCGCTATACCCTCAGCCATCTGGGGCTTGACCCGGACCTGCGGGCCAATATCACCACCGCCGACTATGAAGCCGGCCACATGATGTATATTCATAATGCGTCGCTTGCCAAGCTAAAGGCGGATGTGACGGAGTTTCTGAAAAAGGCACTGTAGAGTGTAGAGTGTAGAGTGTGGTGTGAGGGAGTGACCGTTTTGATAGATCGGATATTTCAGTTGTTTGCGACGCGTGGTTCCGAAGCCTATTTTGGGGAAGCGGTGTCTCAGGAGGAGCATGCGCTTCAGACGGCTTTTCTGGCGGAACAGGGAGGAGCGGAGGATTCCCTGATCGTTGCCGCTCTGCTGCATGATGTGGGGCATCTCCTGCATGGACTGCCGGAAAATATCGCGGCCCAGGGGATAGACAGCAGACATGAGGAGGCAGGAGAAGCCTGGCTGACGCAATACTTCGGTCCGGAAGTGACAGAACCGGTCAGGCTGCATGTGACGGCAAAACGGTATCTCTGTGCGGTAGAACCGGAGTACTTAGCAACGCTCTCCCCCGCCTCTCTGGAAAGCCTGTATCTTCAGGGCGGCCCCATGTCACCGGAGGAGGTCGCCACGTTCGAGTCGAATCGCCTCTTTCGAGAGGCCGTGGCGCTGCGCCGCTGGGACGATGCCGCCAAAGAGGTGGGTCTGGAAGTTCCCGGACTGGAGCACTATCGGACACGCCTGGAGGGGGCGTTGAGGTGTTGAGGCGTTGGGACGTTGGGATTTTGGATTTTGGATTTTGGATTTTGGATTGTCCTTTCGCCTTTTGCCTTAAAGGAGACAGTGATGTCTTTTCATTGGCGCGGCAGAACCAAAGAGGGAGTCAGCCGATGGATCGGCAACTGGAACCCGACGCTTCGCTGGTTAGGGCTGGGGTTCTCCTTCTATGGGGCCATTGCAGGATGCGCCGGCGTCTGCTTTCTGTTCTATGCCTTAATCCATTCCTGGCCGAAACCTTTTGATGTATTGACCCTGGTCTTCCTGCTCCATGGGGTGATTTTCGGAGGCTCCGGGGCCTGGATGCTCTCCATGCGCCGCCATATCCTCGCCCTGTCCACGATCCGTCAGGTCGGCGAATATCTTGGTACAGACGAAGTCGGAGTCCAGCGTATGATTACGGAGCGTAGTATCAAGCCGCGGATCAATATCAACGGGCAGGACCTCTACGATGTCCATGACTTCATTGCCTCTCCTCTGCGCATCCGCTGAGACAGGTTCATAGAAGAGGAATCCACGAAGGCGCACGGAGAAAACCAAAGAAATAGCCGCGAAAAAGCACAAAAGACACAAAAAAATCCACAAAAACAATCCGCAGAGGGACACAGATGAATGAAGGATTTTCGCTTTTTGTGTCTTTTGTGCTTTTTCGCGGCTAATTTTCTATATTTGCAGAGGTGGTCAGGCGACCACTGGTTCCGGTTTGCCGCTCTGGATGGACCGATAGGCGGCCTCTGCCACCGCCACGTTTGCTCTTCCGGTCTCCCCGGTAAAGAGCGGCGGGGTATCGTCCCGGATCCAGTCGAAGAAGGAGGTCAGTTCCCAGTCGTAACCGTTGGGAAGGTGCGACAGATCGTCTTTTGTGATGACCGTCGGCTTCTCCGCGTCGAAGGCCTGATATCGCAGCTCCCCGCCAAATCCCCCATGGACCATATTCCCCTGCGAGCACTGGAGATGCACCCGGTACTCCCCGACAGGGGAGGAGTTGCTGCTATGGAGTACGCCGATTCCGCCGTTTTTGAACTTGACCTGTACAATCAATGCATCGTCGTAGTCGCCAAAGTCGTTCAGATTGCGCCCCTGGGCAAAGACCGACTCTGCCTCGCCCATCAGAAAGAGCATATAGTCCAGCTCATGCGAGTTGACCTCCAGCAGCAGCCCGCCCGACTCCTCCCTGCTGGTGCGCCAACCGGTCCCGAAGAAGGTCCCCCGTCCTGCCCGTGTGATCGAACAGAGCTGCGGAATCCCGAGCTCTCCGCTCTTTACGATCTCATGGGACTTCCAGAAGAGAGGAAGCAGCCGCAGCACCTGACCGACAAACAGTTTTGCCCCGGATTCCCGGCAGGCGGCGATCATCGCATCACAGCGCGCCACGGTGGTGCAGAGCGGCTTTTCGCTATAGATCGGCTTGCCAAGCGGCGCCAGCGCCATCACATTGGCGTAGTGGTGCAGAGGCGGCGACCCGACCAGGAACGCCTCGATATCCTTCCGCTCCAAAAGCGCGCTCAGGGTCGGAACCATATCGGCGCCAAACGCCGCGCTCTTCTCCGCCGTCACCTTCGGGTCAATATCATGGATCGCCGCGATCCGCGCTCGCCCCAGCTTTACACAGCGCTGCGCCAGCTCGCTCGCCATATTCCCACAACCCACCACCGCCAGATTGATCATATCTTACCCCTTAAGGGACTATATTCCCAGGACTTCAAAGGTGTGCGCCAGATGTTTGAGATGGTACTGGATGTCGAATGCGTGTTCGATCTCCTGGGCGGACAATCGCTCCTGGACTATCGGGTCGCACTCGATGGCTTCCCGGAAGTTCTGGCCGCTCCAGGCTTTGGCGGCGTTGCGCTGCGCCACCGTATACGCCTCCTCACGAGAGAGTCCCGTGGCGATCAGCGCCAGCATGATCTGCTCTGAGCAGACCAGCCCGCCCATCTGCGCCAGGTTGCGCTGCATATTCTCCGGGTAGACGATCAGGGTATCCAGGATGTCGGTGAACTTGGTCAGCATCCAGTCCACCAGGGTGGTCGTATCCGGCAGGATGACCCGCTCCACGCTGCTGTTGGTCAGGTCGCGCTCATGCCAGGTCGCCATGCTCTCCAGCATCGGGATCAGGTTGCCCCGTACTACCCGTGCCAGCCCGGTGACCGTCTCGCTGTTCCACGGGTTGCGCTTATGCGGCATGGAGGACGAGCCTTTCTGGCCCTCCGCAAAGTACTCCTGCACCTCACGGATCTCCGTCCGGGCTAAATTACGAATCTCGGTAGCAAACCGTTCCAGCGAGGCCGCCAGAATCGCCAGCGCCGCCATCAGCTGGGTATGCCGGTCCCGTGAGATGATCTGGGTGGAGATCGGCGCAACGCCCAGTCCCAGCCCGTTGCAGACATACGTCTCGACCTCAGGGCCGATATTGGCATGGGTTCCGACCGCGCCGGAGATCTTGCCTACGCTGACGGCCGCCTTCGCCTGCTGCAGACGCTCGATGTTATGGTTCATCTCATCCAGCCAGGTCGCCAGCTTAAAACCAAAGGTGATCGGCTCCGCGTGGATGCCATGCGTCCGCCCGATCATCACGGTCTCTCTGTGTTCCCGTGCCCGTCTTCGAATCACCGCAATCAGCTTCTCACCGCTGGCGAGGAGGATATCCGTCGCGTCCCGCAGCAACAGCGAGAGCGCGGTGTCCACGATATCGTAGGAGGTCACTCCATAGTGGACATAGTGTCCCTCTTCGCCCAGATTCTCCGCGACATTCTTCACAAACGCCATCACATCATGCCGCGTCTCCTTCTCCAGCTCCGCCATCCGCGCCAGATCGAACCGTGCGCCCGCGCGGATCCTGGCGGTCGTCCCGGCCGGGATCTGCCCGAAATGCTCCAGCCCATCGCAGACCGCGATCTCCACATCCAACCAGCGCTGCGTCTTATGCTGCGGGCTCCACAACTCCCGCATCGCCTTTGTTGTATACCGATCTATCATTAAAATCCCTTTCACCACCAAGACACAAAGACACTAAGCGAGGAATCCACGGTTTTGTTTCTTTTTGTGTTTTTTGTGCCTTTTCGTGGCTATTCTTTGTGTCTTGGTGTCTTGGTGGTTCTAATGCTTTCTCAGAACTCGGCCGGCGCGTGTGTCGTTGGGTTGGCCGTTTTCGTAGGAGAGGCGGCCGTTGACCAGCACCGCCTCGATTCCGGTCGCAAACTGGTGCGGCTCCTCAAAGGTGGCGCAATCTCCGATAGTCTCCGCATGGTAGACCGTGATGTCCGCAAAGCAGCCCGGCGCGATTCTGCCTCGATCCGTCCAGCCCATCCGGGCGGCGGGAAGTCCGGTCATTTTATGGATGGCCTGCGCTTCGGTCAGAACTCCCAGATCGCGTACATAGCGGCCCAGAACGCGGGGAAACGTACCATAGGAGCGAGGATGGATCCGATCCTCGCCAGCCATTCCGCCCGGATGGGTCCCCACGCCATCGGAGCCTATGGCCGTCCAATCGTACTGCATCACCTGCGCGATGTCCTGCTCCCCGATGGCGAAGTTGACCGCGCTAAGATAGCCTTTGGTGGTGGCGAGCAGCTCCAGGGTATAGTCAATGGGATTGCGGACCGCTTCCATTGCCAGAGACGCAAGGGAGCGTCCCTGCAAAGACGGCCTGCTCCGGCACACACCGATCCGGATATTATGCCAGGGGGATGTCTCTGACAGGTCGTTCCAATCCGGGCGCGCGGACCGTATCTCCTCGGCAATAGCGGCGCGCTGCCGGGGGTCCGTCAGGCGGTCTGTCGCCTCCTCCATCGAACGGTTCAGCGCCCGGCGCGGCAGCACCTGGATCGCCAGAGAGGTCATAAAAGCCGTGTAGGGATACTGGTCCAGCTGCACATCCTGTCCCCGCTCTCGCGCCTCCTCCACCATCTTCAGGGTCGTTTGGACTTTGCCCCAGTTGGCCTGCCCTTCCGCCTTATGATGCGACAGCTGCAGCGGCGCTCCGGACCGCTCCGAGATATTCAGCGCCTCCTGTACGGCTTCGATCAGGGTGTCGCCCTCATTGCGCAGATGGGTCGCATAGAGACCGCCATACCCTCCGACGACCCGGCAGAGTTCCGCCAGTTCATCTTCATCTGCAAAGGAGGAGGGCGGATACTCCAGCCCGGAGGAGAGGCCATACGCGCCCGCCTCCATCGCCCCCGCAAGGATGCGCTGCATCTCCTTCATTTCGGTGGAATCCGGGGCGCGATTCGCCATGCCCATCACCCGTTTCCGCAGCGTCCCATGGCCTGCCAGCGCCGCGATATGGGTTGCCACACCACGGGTCTCCACCTGCCGGAGGAACTCCGCAAAAGATCTCCAGCGAATCCGTGCGCCATGGGGGGCAAGCCACCGCTTCTCAAAATGGAACGCTTCGGTGTTGGTCGTCAAACCCATCGCCAGACCGCAGTTGCCCACGATCTGGGTTGTCACTCCCATGGCAATCGCACTGGCCTGTCCCGGGTCGTAGGTAACGGAGATATCGGAGTGGGTATGAATATCAATAAAGCCTGGCGTAACCCGAAGTCCGGAGGCATTGAAACGTCGCGCGGCTTTCGCCTGGGACAGGTCGCCGACCGCTGCGATCTTATCCCCGGTTATAGCCACATCGGCCAGAACGCCGGGGGCGCCTGTCCCATCCAAAACCGTTCCGCCCTGTATCACCAGATCAAAAACCGGCTCGATTCCAGCCTCCGCTATCTTCATAAGGATTGATGCTGCCTTTGCCTGATTCGAGGATAGGGATTCTGTGTCTCCCGCGCCATTATAGCCCGCCATCTTCCTCTGCGTCAAGCCGTATCGCCAGCATATTTCTGTCCGAAGGCAGGAGATGCCGCAGGAAAAACAGCGCTCAAGAGGGAACATTCCTGGAACATGGCGGACCGGGGAGAGGAGCTACCAAACAAGGAAGACAGGAAGCCTGCCTCTCCCGATTTCTTGCCGTGTGATCTCTTCAAAGCATAGAGAGGAAGTGGGAACCGTGAAGTGTTCTGTATTAAAGTTCCGGAGGGTCGGGCATCGAAAATGGCTTGGAGCGGGCCTGATCACGCTGGGATTGGCGTCTACTCTGTTTGGATGCAGCGAGGGCAGTAATAACGTGGGAGGGCCGGGTGTGACCAATGTGGTCTATACCGAATCCAATGAACCGGGGGCGAACTCGATCCTGGGCTATACCCGCGCCAGCGATGGATCCCTGACGCCGCTCCCCGGCAGTCCTTTCGACCTGCGCGGCCAGGGACTGCCCAATCCCCAGGAGAATCTCGGTCCGCCGGATAAGGACACTCCGATTGTGGCCAGTGTCAATCATAAGCTGATGTTTGCTGTCAATGCCGGCAGCAATACCATCGCGGTCCTGACCATCAGTCCTTCCGGAACGCTGACTCATATCGCCGGTTCGCCATTTCCTTCCGGCGGAATCAATCCGGTCAGTCTGGCTTTGGTAGGCAGCAGGCTCTACTGCGCCAACAAGAATGTGGCCTCCGGAAGCGGCGGACCCGGGACGCCGAACTACACCGTCTTCGATGTCGGAGCGGATGGAACGCTGACCCAGATCTCCGCCGCCACCGTCACCGCTCCGGCAGGCTCTTCCTCCGCACAGGTCCTGGCTTCGCCTAACGGCAAGATCCTGTTTACCAACGACTTTCTGGCGCCTGCCGGCACACCGGCGACAGGTAGCCTGCGCTCCTGGCAAATCAATGCCGATGGGACCCTGACCCAGGTCGGCGCCGCGCTGACGGTTCCTGCCACGGTCCCGGGTGGCACTCCGCCTCAGTTCCAGCCGCTCTACTCTGTCACCCAGGGCCTCCAGGTTCACCCACTCCAGAGGATCTTCTATGTCAACGCTCCGGTCACAAGCAGCATCTTCAGCTACACCTATGATGCCAATGGGCAGCTGACGTTTTCCTCGGAGAGGCATACCAGCGGCGTCGCCAGCTGCTGGATGGTGATCAATAAGAGCGCGACCCGGATGTATGTGGTCTCCACGGGAGACAACAGCGTTTCCGTCATGGATCTCACCAATCCACTGGCTCCGGTGGAGATCCAGCAGCTGGTGCTGAAGGATGCCGGTCCCAGTTTTTCGGTGCTGCCGATCCTTCCCAATGTAAATTCCAGCACCGGCGCGGAAGAGGCGCTGGACCCCTCCGAACGATTCCTCTATGTGGTATCTCATCGCAACAATCCGGACCCCAACTACCATGGAGGCAACTTCCTGCATGTCTTGAGGCTTGAGGCGGATGGGAAACTGGCGGAACTCGGCGCCTCCGTCAATCTCAATCTCACAGACGCCGCCCATGCGATGGGTGTGGTCGTATTCTAGGAGAAAATGCGGTTATACCGGTGTTCTGAGGTGGAAGTGGAGGGGGGGATGAGGGCGATCATTCAACCTGGTACGGGGCTGAAGAAGAGGCGCGGAGGATTGTATTCCTCCGCGCCTCTTTATCCGGAGGTTAGAGTGAATTGAGGAAGTTGACCAGATCGGCCTTCTCCTGGGGAGTAAAGTTGCCGTTGAAGCGTGCGCTGTAGAAATCAATGCAATCGCCCAGTGTGGCCGCCATCCCATTGTGGAAGAAGGGGGCGCGAGCCGCCATTCCATGCAGGATCGGTCCCTTGAACTGGCCGATATGGGCGAACTTGCCTGAAATCACCGCACGTCCCGGATCGGTCGTCTGTGCAATCGCCCCGTCGGAGTTACGCGTGAGGATAAACAGAGGCAGATCCGAGACCGCTGCACGACCCAGCGCGGCAGGCGCTTTGTCCGAGATCCCGATATTGATCGGCAGACGGGTCGAGTGATGGCCGATATTGGGCGAATCGTGGCAGGTCCCACAGGAACCCAGGAAGGAGGTCGTCGGGCCCTGGATGGTCGAGCCGTTGGGCAGGGTGATGGTGGAGTTCTGGATGCCGCTGACATTGCTGATGGTCAGACGCTGCGCGTTAAACAGAGCCTGCCCTCGTGCAATGGAAGCCCGATGCGGATTGCCCTCGAACTGCCAGGAATCGAAGAGAGTGAAGATGACGGGTGTAAAGGGAATGTTGTTGAGGATGACCGTCCCATCCGGAGCAATCATCAGATCCCCTTGCAGCACATCGTTGATACCGAAGTGGAACGGCTCGTTGGCCAGGTTTTCTACGCCTCCGGTCGCTCCCTTGGCGGTGAGGCTGCCTGCCCCGTTGACGTTGTCCTGGGCCACAAAGAGGCTGAACATAAAGTCGGTGAGCTGGTTGGCAAGCGCGTTCAGTTCAGGATCGGTATATACATGCCCGTCCGGAGCAATCAAAGAGGGGCCGGTTTCGCGGCCACGGATGGTGGCCTTGGAGACATCGAATACTCCGTCATGGGTTGGACGGAACACCGGGTTGGGACTCTGGCGTGTGTCCTGCCCATCCCACCCAGCGGTGGTCAGGAATTTGAAGTTGGCGGTAGGCAGGGGGCGGCGATGGATCCAGATCTGAGGATTGCCTCCATTGTCCAGACCAGTATAGGCGAGGTAGTCTGCGCCAGGGATCGCGGGGGTGGAACCAGGGGTCCCGTTAGGAACGATATGTCCGTTACTATCCACCGAGATCGTATGCATCGAGGCGGGCAGAGAAGGATCTACGACGGCAGTAACGGAATAGTCGCGGACTGGAGTGCCATCCGGATTAAGCGCCACGTTGAGGTTGCGACGCACCAGGGCATCGCCTTTGTTGATCATGAGGCTGTAGGCGGCTTTGCGCTGGGCCAGGGTTCCTCCACTTCCCAGAGCCAGGGCAGCATGGAAGTCATTGGCGGTGGGAGCGGAGAAGAGCGGATGCAGGCCAGCGGAGGAGTTGAACAACTGCTTGGCGTGGTCTGCGGAGATGCTCCAGGCATCGGCCGCAAAGTGGCAGTGTTCACAGGTGGTGGCAAACTGTTTCCCCAGCGGTTGGAAAAACGGATGACTGGTGTCAATCTTGCCAGCCGTGGAGAAGGTACGCAGCACTCCACTGGAGTTCGGGAAGGAGAGAATGGTGCCGGGACCCTGACCGATGGCGGCCGCTCCCACCAGTGCGAGCGTCGAAACAACCGCTGCTCCTGTCAGGAGACGGCTGCTATACCGACGGCTTGGTGACATGTGATTTTGGTTCAATGCGATGCGCTCCTTTGCGTAAGAGATACTATTGCCGTTTCAGGTAATAGTTCAATGAGGATACTGCGAGGTGAGGTAGTGATGATACAGACAAGACGCACAAAGAGTCTATCATTTGTGCTGAGACCATTGGCTAATCAAAATCAGTCAGCGCTCCCTTCTTGGGTGGTACATATTGGCAACGTATTCAGGAGGTTACTTCGGAAGAGTGTGGAAAACCTGGCAATATTGCCAGTTCACTACACTGCAAGAAACGTGCCAAAAACACAATAAAACAAATAAATTGTATCACTTATTATGCCCGCATGCTGGCTCCTGATGAAGGAGGGTTGGACTTTTACAGGTTGTTGTATTTTGGAAAGACCGGATATAGGGCGAAAGGAAGTTTTTCTATGCCATCAAGATAGAGCGGTTCGCCAGGGCTCGTTGGGGTTATGCACAGGGCGTTTGAGAATCTCGCGGCCGGAGGACTCCGGCTCTTCGTAGCGCGCAAAATAGGCGTCCAGATGGGCGCGCAGCAGCAGCGCGGTCTCCGCCAGGTGAGGAAGCGCAATCCGGTTTCGGGTTTCACGCGGATCTTCCTGGAGATCATAGAGCTCATTTGAGAACTTTTCCGAATGGGGCGGATAGCGCACGATCAGCTTATACCGCTCGGTGCGGATCATACGGGCATTGCCGTATTCACAGAACTGCTCGGAGCGCCAGTCTTCCAAAGGATGAAGGATGAAGGATGAAGGATGAATATGGTTGGCTTCATCCTTTCCAAAGGGGTGAGGTGCTTTTCCTGTAAGTAGAGGGAGGTAGCTGCGTCCGGGGGAGTTGCGCAGGCGCGCCCGGGATTCCTCTTCCTGACACCCCGCGGCATCCAGGAGGGTCTGGAAGAGATCACAGTGATCCACCGGGAAAGAGTGGCGGCGGCCCTCCTGAATCCGGCCAGGCCAGCGCAGCAGGCAGGGGACATGGATGGACTCTTCCAGGAAGTTCTGAGGCACGGTGGCATTGCCCTTGGTATACAGTCCATGATGCCCGTTATTATGCCCATGATCCGAGGTATAGACGATCAGGGTGTTGTCCAGGTCGCCTGTCCCCTCCAGCTCATCCAGCAGGATGCCGATCTGCTCATCAATATAGGTCACGGCGGCATAGTACTGCGCCAGATACTCCCGCTGTGTCGCTTTGTCCGTTGGCGGAAGGTGCAGTGCGCGGCCGGGGCCATGATAGGACTCATGAGGAATATCGGTGAATTTTGCCTTGCGGTATCTTCTGACCAGCCGCTCCGGGTGATCCTTGAAGGGGGAGTGGGTGTCCACATAGCCGACAAAGAGAAAGAAAGGAGCGGCGCGGTCTCGACTGCGCAGGAACTGGAGCGCCCTGGAAGTCACCAGCGCGGTCTGCTGCCCCCGGAAGGAGATCGGCTTTCCCTGCTCCATAAAGTGCGGTTCGCCCCGGTGCGGATACTGGTCCGTCTGATGGGTCAGGTAGTAGTCAAAGCCTGCGCCTGCAATCTCCCCCTGCCCACAGTGCCACTTCCCCGCCAGCCCGGTGTGGTAGCCGGCTTCTTGAAGCAGGGTCGCCAGGGTCCGTTCCTTTGCCATCCAGCGCCGGGAATCGCCCGCCTCCCGGATCCAGTCATGGATGCCGTGCTGTGAGGGCAGCCGCCCGGTAAAGAAGCAGGCGCGCGCCGGGGAGCAGACCGGGCAGGGGGTATAGGCATGCTGCATCTGCGCCCCTGTCTCCGCCAGGAGATCCAAGGAAGGCGTGGAGAGCTCATGGTTGCCGTAACAGCGAGAAGCCCACTGCCCATGGTCATCGGTCAGCAAGACCAGGATGTTCGGACGCCGGTCGGTATGGGAAGGAACCGGATTCAGATCTGGTATGGCCAGGACCTCCAAGAGAAATAGGATCGTGCAAGCGATCGAAACCTACATTCTCTTTCAGACCGGGAATTCCTGCTTTTGCATGCCATTCTGCGATCCAGTTATACTGTATCTCCTTACCCTCCAGACTTGATTCTGATGGTATGCTCTAGTCTCAGGGTGTCCTCTTGTTGCAGAACAACAGCACTGCTCTTTTCCTGCTCTTCGTTCGTCACCAATGGAGAGTCCATATCGCCTTCCTGATCTGCGTAAGGAGACGAGAGTGGCTCTCTTGCGATGGCCAGCATATCCAGAACCGTTTGAAGTGACAGCAGTTTCCGTGACGTAGACGGATTCAACAAAATCGTGTGGTTTAGCAGTAGGCAGGCAAAACAGAACGCTGACAAAAGGATAAAGCCCGCCGCATAACTTCCTGTCTGGGTCCTGATAAAGCCCAGCAGAAGCAGAGAGAAAAGCCCTCCCAGTCCGCCTATGGCGCCGACCAGTCCTGTTACCGTCCCGGTATCTCTGGCAAAGTAATGCGGGACCAGTTTGAAGACCGCTCCGTTGCCCAGACCGATAAAGACGGCCACACCCAGCGCTCCGATAGTGAGCGGAGCAATATGAGTGGACGTCATTCCCAGCGCAAGCACACCTGCGCCTGTGAAGACCAGCATCAGTAGCTGGGCGCCGCCGACCCTATCGCTGAGTGCGCCTCCTATCGGGATCATCACCGTAGCGAGGAGCACCAATCCCGCGACGCGCAGGCTGGCATCCTCTCTGGTCAGATGGAAGATCTCCTGCAGAAGATTGGGCAGGCCGATGCCCAGTGCCACAAACCCGCCGAAGGTCACTATGGAGAATAGGGCAAGCAGCCAGGCCAGGGGCTGCGTTGCCAATATCTGCACGATGGCGCTGAATGGTTTGGGCTGAGTCTGGGCCGGGGCATCCCGTGCCAACAGCAGAAACAGAATGCCATATACCAGCGTTATCAGGGCGAACAACTGATAGGTCCTCTGCCAGCTGCCCAACAGGCCCGAAAGGATCGGAACGCCGAAGAGCGCCAGGCTCTGCCCGATACTGCCCGCCCCATAGATGCCCAGCGCCGTTCCCTGTCTCTCCGGAGGGAACCATTTCGATGTGAAGGGGACTCCGATGGAGAAGGAGGCGCCTGCGATGCCAAGCGGCACGGCCCATAACAGCATCTCCTGATAGGTGTGCGCCAGACTGAGCATAAAGGCGGGCAGGGAGAGAAACATCATCATCAGGCCGAGGAGCATACGTCCGCCAATCCTATCAGCCAGCATCCCCATCACCATCTGGCCCGCCGCCCCCAGCAGGATCGGAACCGTGATCAGTACCCAGACCTGCTTATCCGTCAGATGCAGTGTGGTCTGAAACGACCTGGCAAGTGGGGAGATCATTCCCCAGATCATAAAGGTGACTGCAAAGGAGAGCGTTGAGAGCGTCAGCGCCAGCCGCTGTTGCGATTTCATCCTTTTCCTCCTTCCCCCTCTCTCTCATAGAGGATTGCACTACGCATCCGGGGTCTATTTGATGGCATCCGCAATAGATGCCATGATCCCCGCATCCCAGAGCAGAGGAGGGAATCCATACTCAAACACCTCGTCGTGGAGGCTGATTGCCAGTCTCAAGCAGAAATCCTCTCTATTATAGAGAGGATTTCCTAAAATGTCAATATATTATTTATCTTATTGCTCTGTAGAGTTAAGAATAGACCTTCCAGAGCAGACCGATCTGAAACCGGCTCGGTTTGTGTGGTTTTAGGTTCGGTTCAGGCAGCACTGTTTGTACTTTCTGCCGCTGCCGCAGGGGCAGGGATCGTTTCTGCCGGCACTCTTCCAGGTCCGCTTGCTCTCCCGCTGCGTCAGCAGGGCCATGATCTCGGCAGGAGCGCGCCGGGAGCGCAGCAGCGACGTCATGGTCTGCATGTGGGGATCAATATGGGTGAAGAACCGTTTGTAGCCCGCGCAGAGATAGTTCAGCCCGAACTCTCCATCCGGAGTCTTCAGGAACCGGTGCTTGGGACATTCGCCATTGCAGGCAAAGCGAACGCGGCACTCCCGGCAGTAGCGCGGGAGGGTGTCCCTCTTGTCCGTTCCAAACTTTTGCTGTTCGGGAGACTGCACCATAGCGAGAAGCGGTTTCTCCCGGATATTGCCCAGCCGGTAGGCCGGGTAGACATAGTGATCGCAGGAGTAGACATCCCCATTGTGTTCGATGGCAAGCGCCTTGCCGCAAGTCGGAGAGAAGACACAGAGAGACGAACCCTCTCCGGACCAGAGGCCCAGGGCGACATCGAACTGCTGGACAAAGACACGCCCGACATCCTGCCGCACCCAGGTGTCGAAGATCGTGATGAGGAACTGCCCCCAGTCCTCCGACCGCACGCTCCACTCCGTCACCGGAGAGCGCGGTTCGCTCGCCGCGGGCGGAGCTGCCAGCGAGATCTGGATCAGGCAGTTGGAGGTGGAGAGCGGTCCTGGAGAGGCGCGCTCCACCAGCGGAATAAACTGCATAAAACCGGAGCCGATCTCTTTGAGGAACGCATAGACCCGTTCCGGCTGCCGGGAGTTGGCGCGGTTGACCACCGTCAGGGTGTTGAACTCCACCCGGTGCTTTTTCAGGATCTCCAGCCCCTGCATTACGGCGTCGAAAGAGGGCTTGCCCTGCTTGTCCACGCGGTAGACGTCGTGCAGGTCCTGTGGGCCGTCTAGGCTCAGGCCCACCAGGAAGCCGTGTTCGGCGAGAAAATCGCCCCATTCGTCGTCCAGCAGGGTCCCGTTGGTCTGAAGCGCATTCAGGATTCGCTTGCCATTGGCATACTGCTTTTGCAGCTCCGTCACTTTGCGGAAGAATCGCACCCCGAGCAGCGTCGGTTCGCCTCCCTGCCAGGCAAAGCTGATCTCCGGGACCTCCTGCTGTTCGATATACTGCCGGATATAGGTCTCCAGCACCTCGTCAGGCATCTGCCAGGAGGGCTGCTCTTTCCGTCCCTCCTGTTCATACATCGCCTCCTTTTCCAGGTAGAAACAGTAGCGGCAGTCCAGGTTGCAGATCGGCCCGATGGGCTTGGTCATCAGATGAAACGCTGTGGGAAGCGGTTGCTTCGGCGCGCTGCGGAGAAGCGGAGGCTGCATCTATCTCTGCTCCAGTCCCAGCCGCTCAAACTGCTCCGGAGGGGCGTCGCACTCCTGCATGAGACGGTTCAGATGGCCGATCATCCGCCGCTCGATCTCCGGATCTACAAGGGGCTGCGCCTGCTGCGGGTCGTTCTGCACATCCCACAGGCGGGTATGCAGGACTTCCCCTCGGAGAGCCGCCCAGCCCTGCGCCGGGATCTTCATCACAGGGCAGCCCCGGGTAAAGGAGAGGGGAGGACTCATCTCCGCCTGCCGCAGCGAATCCCGGGAGAGAAAGCCGCGCATGGCAGTCGGCATCAGCGTATAGTTAGAGAGGGGCTGATTGGTCTCCCTGGCGGGAGCGCGCATATAGACATAGTGTCCATCGGTGACATTCACCTGCATTCCATGCATCCCAAAGAGCGCGGCTTCTCGCACTGAAGTATCGTTCGCAATCGTCTCGGTCAGCGCTTTGCCCAGCATCTCCGGAGCGCGCTCTACGCCGAAGAAGTCGAGAAGAGTCGGTCCCAGATCAATAGAAGGCTGTATCAGGCTCTGTCGGCGTTCCCCCTGTTTGCCGCAGCGCGGGTCCCAGACAAAGAAGGGGGTGTGGGCGATCTCCTCATAGAAGGGCAGCCAGACTTTGGCATAGCAGTCATGCTCTCCTAACAGAAAGCCATGGTCGGTCCAGACGATCAGCATGGTGTCCTTCCAGAGATCGAGCTGGTCCATCGTATCCAGCACATCGCCCAGATAGGCGTCGCACTGCGAGAGAAGGGCAGCATACTCATAGCGCAGGTGCTGCACCGCCTCCGGCGGCTCCTCCACACCCCGATAGTAAGGCCAGTCGAAATGGAGGGCGTCATGGTCGTAGGGATAGAGGTCCTTGTAGCGGCGATGCGAGAAGAACGGTTCATGGGGGTCGAAGGTCTCGATCTGGAGGAACCAGCGGTCTTGCTGCGCATTCCGCCGGATAAAATCGAGGCAGGCGGCAAAGGTCTGTGGCTGGGGATGGTCTGCTTCGGTCCGCATCGTCGCCCGGTTGATCAGGTCCTGGCGGCTGAAGGGGTCGAACTTGGAGTGGCGGCCCAGCGCATTGGACGGCATCGGAGGATCCTCCACCTGGCCCAGCCACGGGTCGCCCTCCTGCCCCCGGAAAAACTCCCAGGAGTTGTAGCGGTTATGGTAGGTCGCGCCGCCATCCTCCCAGTAGTGGTAGTGGTCACTGGCAAGATGGGTATAGACGCCTGCCTGCGAAAGCATCTGCGGGACGGAGTTATCAAATGGCTCGACCGGCCCCCAGGAGCGATGGAGGAAGTTGGGGCGCGCCGTATGCAGGTCCCGCCGGGCGGGCATACAGGGCATGGAGCAGACATAGGAGCGCTCAAAGGTGACCGTCTTTTCCGCCAGGCGGCGGAAGTTCGGCGCATGCGTCCAGTCGCATCCATACGGCGGCAGCAGATGGCGATTCAGCGAATCGAACATCACCATGATGGTTTTCATAATTAAAAGTTATCTCCCCCCACCGTCACAAGGGCTTCGGCGACCTGGCCGAAAGGCTGACCATCGGCGGTGAGTTCGACGGCGATGGGCTGGCGGCGGCAGGGACCGGCAGGGACGATGGTCAGCAGGCAGGAGACCTCGGTGCGTGCTGCGGCGGTCAGGGTCGCCGACTCGCCCTGCCAGCCTTTTGGCCCCACCAGGCGGACCTGGAGGGCGGCCTGCCGGGGATAGGGGTTGCGGACCGTTACCGTGACGGTGATTGGCGCTGCCGAAGGGAGATGGGTGCGGTAGGGCCAGATCCAGCCGCCCCAGCTGTCCAGGTTAAAGTGAGTCTCGTCCTCTCCCAGCGGCATGATCTTCCGGTGTGTGCCGGCGTAGTCCTCGTCCCAGGCGGCGATATGCCGGAAGAAGGTGGCGTCGGTAAACATCGCGGGCTGATGTCCCTGGAGCACAATCTCGGGCCGCCACTCCCGCATCCACTTTCCGCTCTCTGCATAGCCGTTAAGCAGCGCGCCATTGCGATAGACATGGTTCTGGCAGCGGCCATTGTCGGCAAATCTCTCTACCCCCTTGGTAAAGAAGTACTGGTCTCCGGTGTGGGCAAGCCGCCGTCCATCCGCCTCAAAACCGATCAGGGCGGAGAAGCGGGTATGCCCGCTCATCGGGTGCAGTCGGAAGGTGTACTCTTCCCAGGTAAAGGGATCCGCAAGGGAGAGGCGGCGGTCAATCCGCGCGGCGACAGGCCAGTCACAGGGAAAGCAATGGGCGGAAGGGGTTGCCAGCAGATCCGCAAAGTTCTCGGCGGCCCAGCACTGCGTTCCCTGCAGCCGCTGCAGGACCGGGATGCCGCAGACATGGTCATCATGGAAGTGGCTGACAAGGACGACATCCACGCGGTCAATGCCGAACTGCTGCTTCAGACCGTCCAGGCCGTGCAGCAAGGCGCGGCGGCGTTCGGGTTTGGCGTATTCGGACCACCAGCAGGTATTGGAGTGGTAGCCGTAGTCTATCGCCAGCGCCTTGCCCGATTCGCTGATCAGATACCAGGTGTTGGCCACGGAGTGCCGGTCCAGCCAGACATGGTCGGTCACCTTCTGCAGAGGTTCGGAGTCAAGATGATTGAACTGCCCGATCAGGTCTTCCCGAACGGAGACCAGCTGGCGCAGATTCTGCTGCAGCAGGGCCAGGGCGGAATCGGCCTGTTCCAGGATCGGCTCTCCCAGACTGGGAAGAAGGAGATCGGGTTTCCAGGCACGCAGTGCACGGGCTGCATAGTGACACTGTACTGCGCCGTTGAGGTCATTGTAGTTGTACTGGAGGGGCGCAATACGGGCCAGACGTCCGGGAGAGTGGATGGCCTCTCCGCAGAAGACGGCGCGCTGCCCATTCGGAAGCGTCACACCAAGCCCGCTCTGGGTGAGGGTCATACCGGGCAGCGGGATCACCTCGATCTTGATTCCGGCCAGCTGGAGCCGGTCGTAATCACGTAGGACCCCGGCGACCAGAACGCCCTCGATAGGCGCATAGAGGTCCCAGAGGTTGTCGTAGAGGATATAGGTCTCCCGCTGATGGAAGTGCTGCACAGGGTCCTCGAAGATCGCGCGCTCGCCCTCCGGAACATAGATCGGAATTCCCCGCTCCGCCGCCGCGACAGCGCCTGCCGAATGATCCCGGAAAAAGTGGGTGCAGGCAAGCGCTGCCGGTCTCTGCGGCAGCGAGTCAAGATGGTCCAGCCAGGCGCCGGTTCCTGCGTTGATCAGCAGCAGTCCTTCGCTTCCCTCCAGCGCATAGACATTGCAGCTGTCCCGAAACAGCCACACTCCCGGCAGCACCCGATTCCAGTTCATCCGTTTGCTCCTATTTCCCAGCCCCAAAAGCAGACCTCAACATGGCAATGCTTTTCGACACACCGGTCTCCGGGTCCTCCTTGCCCTCGAACTCCAGGGAGACATACCCCTTGTAGCCGGCGTTTGCCAGGATAGCGGCAATTCGAGGGTAATCAAGGTCCAGGGTGTACCATTCCCCTCCGCCATAGTAGGTTTTGGCATGGACATAAGCAGCATGAGGAGCCATCTGCTCCAGTTTTGCGTAGGGGGCTTCCAGGAAGTTCCCGGTGTCCACCAGCACCCCCAGCCAGGGGGAGGCGATGGCGTTCACGATCCGCAGCACGCCCTCCGGGTGGCGGGTCAGGCCCCAGTGGTTCTCCAGAGCCAGCATCACTCCGCACTCCTCGGCACGCGGCAGGCACTGCTCGATGCAGCCGATGCACCATCCAAAGGCGTCGTCCTCTGTATAACCGGGCAGCGGAGGCTCGTCGCCGCGCAGCTCCATCAGGCGGTCAAAGGAATCCGCAGTCTTCCAGCGGCCGGAGTTGAGGCGGATGCAGGGGATGCCCATCGCATAAGCCAGTTCGATGCAGCGCAGGGTATGCTCCACATTCCGGCGGCGCTCCTCCGCATCCGGCGAGACAAAGTCCTGGTGGATGGAGAGGCAGATCAGATCCAACCCGTGGAGGAAGGCATGGCGCTTCAGCCCCCGCAGAGAGGAGGGTTCTTCGCTCTCCATCTGCCGATGCAGTACCTCCACGCCCTGCACCCCCATCTCACTGGCCTTCTCGACCACCGTCTCTATCGGGACCTTCGGCCCCCGAAAATGCCAGTACGAATAGCTGGAGATTCCAAGTTTTACATCTGCCATGATGAGGGTTTTCCTCTCCGCCGCCCCTAAAGGAGCGGACTGCGGACGACAAGTCCCCTGAAGGGGACTCCACATTTGTTTTCAGGGAGTGTCAGGTATGCCACGCAGTTGTAGCCGGGTTTACCCGGCTTGCCGTCCGCAGTCAGGTCGTTAACGGCTGGTTTCTGCACAGGGTGGGTTTTCGTTGGCCTTTCGTACGGTTGCTTGTCATGGTTAAAGTTTCTCGTTTAGAATCCGAATCATTCTGGTAAAGGAGGGACAATGTTTCGTCAATTCGTCCGGATTCACATTGGCCAGCGCCTCGAACGAGCGTTTGTTCTTTGCATAAGCGTTGGTGCATTTTTGCGTTGCATTGGTAAGTGAATCCTGTACGCTATGCCTGGCTTTCCGCTCGATATTCGTGGTCGAAGGCAGCGCAGAGATTTGAAGGCAGTTTTTATAGTGCTGGTTCAGCGCAGCTCGGTCGGCGATGATCCAGGTCTCCATACAGGTCGTCATCAGAAAAACCTGATCGTCCGCCGCATCGGCAGGACAGGTCCATTTATCCCGAATGTTGAGATGCTCCCAGGTTTGTTTAATGGCTTTTACAGGGTCTTCGCTATCCACCAACAGAGCAACATAAACCAGTTTCCCCTTTCCGTAGGCTGTTTTAAAGTCATCAAATGCCTCATTCCGGCTGCCACAGGCAACGATTCGGGGAGGACGTCCTATGAAATCGCTTTTTTCCAGCAGTTTGGTAATCGCCTCCCGGCATCGAGTTTTGAGTTCCTTGCTGTCACCGCCTCCTTCCACATAAATCTTGATCTCACTCACCAGCGCGTTCCTCCGATTTCACCGCGCGTCCAGAGTTCGCCGAGCCGGTACTTTTCCAGCCATACGCTGAGATCGTCCACAGAAAGACGTTTGATCTGCGTCTGTCCCTCATGTTTCTCACATACCAGAACTGCTTCAGGCCGCTCTGTCATCGCGTCCACCAGAATGTCGGAGTGCGTTGTAACAATAAGTTGCGTTCTAGTGGAAGCCTCTACCAGTAAGTCTGCAATTTTAGGCAATATATCCGGATGCAGGCCGAGTTCCGGCTCTTCAATGCAGATAAGCGGTGGTGGCGACGGGTCACAGAGAATTGCCAGCAGGCAGAGATAGCGCAAGATGGTATTGCGTCCAAACTGCCATTCACGATAAATACGCATACTCTCATACACCGTGGCCAGATAGGTAATCTGTGGATGATTTACAGGATCGCGCAGCTGGCGCAGTATGGACGTTCCTGCATTATCGAATGCCCTGGTACCGCCGCCCCTAGGCCTCCAAAACCTCCCTGCGACCTGATAGGATTTGGTGCATCGCCAAGGCGATAGTATGTTGTAGGCACTGCGCCCTCTGTTATGGCTTCTATAGCTTCAGCATCACTGATCTCTTCATTGGAAAGCCTGAACATCTGGTGTTGGGCAGTAAAGGCAAGATGATGTCGAAGAGGTTGACTGCCATCAGGATTGTTGATGACTACTTCTAACCAGGCGGTTGCGTCGGGTTTGCCTTTCCAGATCCATTCCTGCACTCCACCACGTCCGATGGTGTCCATCATATCGGTAGCGGCAGAGCGAAGGAGAGCAATCGCCTCAATAAGGTTGGATTTGCCGGACCCATTAGGACCAATAAACAGGTTCAGCGGCTCAAGCGGAATTACGGGCATATTGGAACCGAAGGAGAGGAGGTTCCATACCCGAATGGCACGGAGAAGGATAGATGAGTCATGAAAAGAGGTATTTTCTTGTTGTAAAGTGGCTGACTTTGTTCTCATTCTTCTGCTTTCTCACCTGTCGGATGTTATGTGCTGGGCGTGTGCAGCAGTGCAGCAGCCGGGCGTAAACACCCGGACTGCGGACGGCAAGCCGGGTAAACCCGGCTGAGTCATGGTGCGATCTCGCCCTCTTCCCAAACGGTTTCCAGTGATTCATAGAGCCTGCGTTCGGCGTGATGTATCTGTTGATTGGCAATATATCGCTCCACCTGCTCCAGATCACGACTGTCCAGGGTAAGGACGCCATAACCTTCCTGCCACTCCATGCGATTCTCATGCGTCTTGTTGTAGCGATAGGCGAATGCGCCCTTTACCTTCCCGATATAGCCGGCAGGGGCAAACGTCGGCGGCAGGCTGACCAAGAGATGTACATGGTCGGGCATCATATTGCACGCTCGCACGATTCCACCGCGCTTTCGCGCCTCTTCCTCAATCATGGCGATCACGACATCCTTCTCGTCCAATGCAATCACCGCATCACGGTTCTTGGTCGTCCATACAAAATGGTAGTAGCATCGGTGGAAGGCATGTCCCATTGGCATTCCTTTTCGTCGCCGTGAAACCAAGCAGCCGATATGCAGCCACTCATAAATAGTTGGATATTGGACAGCAAATCGGCTAAATCCGCTTCAAATCTTGTTTGTACAACACTATCACACAACACAGCCCCGTTACCCAGGATTGTCGCCGGCAGTCCGGGCGATTACGTGCTGTTAAGTTAGCAATTGTTGGTTTAGAATCCTGCTTTTTGAGAGTGTACAAGAATTGCTGGCGCCGGGACTAAAGCCCCTGTCTGCGGACAGAAAGCCTGCTAAAGCAGGTTATTGTTCCTACCCTGGAGGCCCGTTTACGGGTCTTGCCGTCCGCAGTCCGGTCATTTATGGCCGGATGACGAGGCTTTTAGAGAGGAGAAGCGGAAACAACGGCGACAGATTGGGTTAACTACCAGTTCAATCGCAGAGGGAAAGGGAGACCGCTTATGTTTAAGAACTGGTTTGGTAAGCGGGAAGCAGCGAACAGGCGGGATCAGCAGCCATAGGATGAGGTGCAGATCGAAGAAGAGAGCGAAGAGGAGGATGAGGAAGACGAAGAAGCGGCACTGTTGGGCGTTACGGTCTGCCCTGTGTCAGACCTTTGCCCTCGGTGATCTCGATATAACGGTCAAGGGGCGCCTCCTTGATCGTATCCACACTTCCATTCGGCCAGCGCACGACGATCTTTTCGATCCGCCTGGCCTGGCCCAGGCCGAAGTGGAGGCGCGGGTCATGGGCGGAGAGGTAGCCGCCCGCCAGCTGCTGATCGCATAAGGTGGTCTTGCCGTCCGCCGTCACCAGCACCCGCGCGCCGATCCCATCCCGATTGCACCGTTTGCCGACTAGGCGGACGCCAAGCCAGTGTCCCCCGCTCCGGTCCTCATTGTGAAGCAGCCGGGGCATGCCCTCCTCGTCCACCAGTAGAACATCCACCTTCCCGTCGTTGTCGTAGTCGCCGATGGATCCGCCGCGCCCGACGAACGGCTGCAGGAACGCAGGGCCGCCCTGCGCGCTGGCATCCTGAAACAGGTTGCCCCGCTCATTATGGTAGAGCAGCATCGGCTGCGGATAGGAGCGGTCCGCCTCGACCTGATGCGCATTATCCTGGGAGTGTCCGTTGGTGATGAAAAGGTCCAGCCAGCCATCGTTGTCGTAATCCAGGAACTTGGCTGTCCATCCGACCCAGGCGGCCGTGCCTGCGGCGATGTTGAAGGTCGCGCCGACCTCCCGGTACAGATTTTTACTCTCACCCTGATAGAGGCTGTCCGGCTCCGCCTGGAACGTGGTGACGATCAAGCCCGGACGGCCCTCGTTCAGGTAGTCGCCCCAGTCCACCCCCATGCCGCCCTGAGTCAGGCCGTCTTTGTTGTAGGCGCAGCCGCTCTCGACGCCGATCTCCGCATAGCGGCCTCCGCGCGGGATAAACAGGTCGCCCGGCATCTCGTCATTGGCAAGGTAGAGCGCGGCGCCTCTCCCCTCCTCCATCGCCCGAATGGCCACCCCCAGGCATCGCCCATGCGCTTTATCGAAACCCCACTCTGTCGTTTTGTTGGTGAAGACGCCGTTGCCATTATTGCGATAGACCTGGGGAGCATCAGGATCGTAGTTCTTGACTCCACAGCCTGCCCTTACCCCCTGGTACATGCAGAACTGAATCACACCCGGTTTATAGACAATATAGCGTCCCGCAAATAGGTCGAGATAGCCGTCGCCGTCCAGATCCACAAACGCCGCCGCCGTAACGCAGTCGTAAGGGCTGCGCGCGCCTACGCCTGCTCTGGTGGTGACATCCTCGAAGTAGGGTGTCGGGTGTCGGGTGTCGGGTGTCGGATTTTCGATTTTCGATTGACGACTTTCGATTGCATTCGGATCGGATTTTCCCCCAACGCCTGAACGCCTGAACGCCTGAACGCCTGTATTTCCGACACCCGACACCCGAACCCCGACACCCCTGTTGTGATAGAGAACGCACTTGCCGTAGCCAGTGATATAGAGATCGGGGTAGCCGTCGTTGTCGTAGTCGCCCACGGCCACTCCATAGAAGTCGCCCTCCACCGTAAGGCCCGCTTGCCGGGTCACCTCCTCGAAATGGCCGTCGCCGAGGTTATGGTAGAGGGCCAGCCGCCGATTGCCAACCAGCAGGATATCCAGCAGCCCGTCCTGATCGTAGTCCAGGAAGGCGGTCCCATGCCCCAGGGTTTCGATGATGGTGAGCGGCGACTTGCCGCCATGCCCCCAGCGGAAGTTCAGTCCCGCCTCCTGCGCCACATCCCGGAACAGGCCGGGCGCCTCGGAGACGGCGCCGCTTCCGGAAGGAACCTGGCTGCCGGTTGGAATGGCGGTGGAGAGGGAAGGAGGATCGGAGACAGCAGAGCGCCCACATCCTGGGAGCACGGCGGAGAGCAACACGCTCAGGATGAGCACGCACCGTAACGACGAGGAGTATTGTAGAGGTTGAAAAATAAGCGGCATCAGCCCTTCCTACGGCAGACGCATTCCGGATTCCTGCTGCTTCTGGAGCCATGTTTTGCGCTCCTGCTCTATCCATGCGTTGAATTCATTCGCTACCTCAGCGTCGTTCGGCTCCAGTTGTAGATAGACGGTATACTGCTGGGCAGCCTGCTCCGCCAGGCCGAGGTCACGATAGAGTCGGGCCAGGATCAGGCGCGCCACGGTATTGTTCGGGTTATGGAACACACGCGCCTCCTGGGTCTGGAGTTGATTATGCATGTCGCTGATGCGCTTGAACTGCCGTGCCGCAGATTCCGCTTCCCGGACGTTTCCTAGATGGCGATAGACGGGAACGAGGGCATAGTAGGCCCGCTCGTCGCGCGGGTCTTTACGGAGGGATTCCTGAAGCGCCTCAACGGCCTTCTTGTACTGTCCCTGCTGTGCATAGAGTTCGCCGAGGTCGAGATACAGCTGTTCCGGATGGTAGGCCTGAAGATGCGTTGCCCGCACCAGCAGCGCTTCGGCGCGATTCAGCGAGTCCCGCCCAGGAACCTTATGGAGATAGAAACTCCCCATCAACTGGCAGGCAGGGCCGTAGTTAGGATTGAGCTGCAGCGCACGCTCATAGTGCCTGCGCCCTTCGTCCGTATACCCTCGGTAGATCAGCACCTCACCCAGAGCGGTATGGTACTGGGCGCTGGTCTCCTTGCGGGCGACGGCCTGCCGCAGCGGCTCCACAGCGTCGTTGTAGCGTCGCAGCTGCTCATAACAGACCCCCAGACCAAACCAGGCCGGGTCGCTGCGCGGGTCGTATCGAGTGGCGCGCTGCAGGTGCGGCAGCGCCTCGGTGAGGCGGCCCTGCAGCCAGGCGATCTTCCCCAGCATATACTCGGCCCAGGCAGAGCGTTCGTCCAGGCGCAGCGTCTGCTCCAGCGCGCCCTGCGCCTCGCGCAGCATCCCCGATTCATAGAGCGAGAGCGCCAGACCAAGATGCGCGCGAGCCGACTTTGGATCGAGGCGTATTGCGGCTTCATAGGCGGATCGGGCGTCGGAGAAGCGGAGGTGCAGATAGTAACTCTTGGCAAGGTAGTACTGCGCCAGGGCGTCGTCAGGATGGGTGCGCGCCTCGGCCTCCAGCTCCGGCAGATCTTTGCTGCGCAGGAGGGTTTCACGCACGCCCTGACTGGAGCGCAGAGAGAAGGCGCCGCCGATCAGGGCCAGTCCAAGCAGGAACAGCAGCATCAGGCGGGATCGAGAGACGCGTTTTGCTGGAGCGGAAGCGACCTGGGATTCCGGTGAAGCGCTTTGAGACGGTGTGGTAGGTGATAGAGACATGATCGGTTGATCGAGTCGTGCAGAATATCAGGCTCTTAGAGCCTTGCTTAACAGCAAAAGAGCCGGGCATAGCAGAACCTGCCCGGCTCCGCCGATCCTGGAGGATCAGTATTTTGTGGTGGCGTTCGGATGCGAATTCTTCCACTCCTGGATCTGTTGCCGCTGTTCAGGAGTCGGTCCGCCGTGCTCGTATTTCGCAGTATCCCTGGCCGCGGATCCCGCTTCTTTGGAGGTCGGGGTATCGTCTCCAGAGGTTACGGCTGAAGAGGAGGGCCGGGACCAGACCCAGGTCATCACGCCGCCTGCGAGCAGGACAAGCACCGCGATGATGGCGAAGAACATCCGGGGGCTGATGGATTGACTCATGGTATGAATCTCCTGTACCTCAAGCGGATGCAATCAGTACTGACGCGGCCAGATGCCTTCCGGCGCGTGCCGCCCATCCGCCCAGTCGTCTCCGCTGGTGATCTGGTTGCCGTTTCTCCATTTGGAGTGCCCATCCGCATAAGAGATATTGGACCCCATCTGGTGCCGGTAGACACTCGACAGCTCTTTCCTACTTTTCCAGGGCTCAGTATTGTCCTGTGTATAGCCTCCACTGGGCGCAGACTTGTTGAAGACCTTGGTGTAGTTGGCCGCCCGCAGGTTGTTGACCCAGGTCTCCTCCAGCGTTTCACGGCCATAGTCGGCGAGCATATAGGTGCTTGCCGGGGTGGGAATGGCCGCCATGCTCTTGGGATCCATGTTCCAGTCGGGGATGAAGGAGCCGTCGCCAAAGCAGCCGTTGGGGTTAGTAAAGCCCGCGTACCCTAGAATCTCGACATTGGGGGCATAACTGATCGGGGTGGGGATTCCCCAGCCATCATTGCAGGTGCCGTCCAGGCTGTAGCCTGTCCAGCCGTTTTTCGCGTTCGGGTCGGACGGACAGACGAATATCTGCCGGTTCTTGATATAGGGCTGAACTCTCCAGACCCACTGCATCGCGCTGAGGTAGTTCGGGTTCTTGGCATCGGTGTCCGATGTCCGGATGGGTGGGGTGTCCCAGGAGTTGCTGGGATAGTATTCGTCGTAGTCCTGCACATACATCATCACGCCTGTGCCCATCTGCCGGGTATTGCTCAGACAGGAGGTTTTTCGGGCGGCCTCACGGGCCTGGGCGAAGACCGGAAACAGGATCGCCGCAAGAATGGCGATAATGGCGATGACGACGAGCAGTTCAATCAAAGTAAACGCATGAGAATTCGTTTTCGCACGCATGATCATTTCCTTTCTTCCCATCCGCAACATCGCGGCATTGTGGAAAATGAGGAACTACTTCGATTCAGAATGATAAAAGAACGGACAGGTCAATAACGGACATCCCTCCTTCCTGAAACGATTCACCTGTGGGCAGCATGGCCCCGTGTGAGCAGATGCTATGTCCCTTTCCGCATGTAGAGAGCAAGGCGGATCAGGACCTGTATTCCGACCAACTCATAGATTAGGTGATGTAGACAGCATCGAAAGCTACGTAAATCGGCAGAAAAAGTGCGCGGATCAAGATTCGAAGATCAGGACGCGCCAACTAAGGACCTGGAAAGGCATACGTTCCCGTTTGCAGGGGCGAGATTGCCTCACCCTCACAATCGGTGAAGTTATGCATTCAGGAACCCTAACGGACGCCGATCCTGGAAAGCGGCGTTCCTATCAGTAGTGTATCACAGTAGGCAGTTATCCTATATTAGCACTGTGTCTTAGATTTGTCAAGAAAATATCACTTGAAATCTGGCGGGAGAGAAATCTGGCGGTAGACAGGTTTGACTGGATGCCTAAAAGCCAGCTCCTTTGCCTGTGGGGTTGATCCAGCGGACACTTGTGATCAGCGTATCCATCACCGGAGTAAACTTACCGAACATTGGCTGATCTGTGGTCAGGGTGAAGATATAACAGTGGTTCTCATGCAGGACATAGATCTGCCGATTGCGGGCGGTTCCCTGACTGTAGCCTGGCGTTCCCGGCTTTCCCACCTTCCAGCCCCACTGCCCGTCTATCTGCCAACCCGACTCGCCTGCGACAGAGATTCGTTTTTTGGCAATCTGCACATAGGAGTCGAACAGCTTCTTTTGAGAGGCCGCCACGGTTGCAGGAAAATCCCCGGGCAGGGAGTTTATATCGGCTATGGGCGTATAGGCGATGCTGAGAGTCGTTTTCAGGCTCTCTCGTGATTCAAAGTCCGCCAGTATGTGCGAGTCCGAGGTCGTAATACTTTTCCACCGCGCTAAATCGGGCAAGGCAAGGGATATTCGTTCTATACCCTCGATCAGGTATGGGACGTTGCTGTCCTTCACTTGTGAGGACGGGGTGTCGGGTGTCGGGTGTCGGGTGTCGGGATTTTGGATTTTGGATTTTGGATTTTGGACTGGACTTTCGCCTTGTATGGGGCGTTCAGGCGTTTTTATGTTGGCAGGGGAAGGTGCTATTGCCGGAATGTTCTGCTGTGAGGAGATCGTTTGTTGCGCCGGCGTGGTTCGGGGCTGGAGCAACCCGGTTATCAGGACAATGCCTCCGATGACCAGGATAATAAGAGCAACCCCCAGGCTCAATCCACGCATATCTTCCTCCATCCTTCTCTTCGTTCTGGCAGATAGATTGCACAGAGTAAGAGTGTTTTCCTGCTGTCAAGCTTCAATGGAACCGTCCTTTCCACTGTCCTCCCTGGCCTCGATGATGACGCCAGGCGGAGAGGAGGGTCGCCCAGAGATAGAGGAGAGAGGTGAGGGGGAGCAGGAACGCCCAGAATGCCGACTGACGGTAGAAGCGTACCATCGGCAGATAGAGCAGGCTTATCAGCAGCCAGGCCAGTCCTCCCAGAACCGCAGTATAGCCCCCGGCCAGCAGCAGCAGCGGAGGCGCAAGATAGACCAGCGCCAATCCGGCCACACATCCCAGGAGACGCATGGGGGAGTATCCCAGCTGGGTGTAGGCTGTACGGGCGATCATCGAGAGAATCTCGGACAGGCGGCTGTATCGGCGTGTGCTGGTAGAAGCGTCGCTCAGGCCAAGCCAGATCCGGTTCCCGCCCCTCTTCATTTCGCGGGCCAGGGCGCAGTCGTCAATGAGTTCGTTCCGGATCGAGGTCATCCCGCCGATACGCTCCAGTGCGCTGCGCCGGACCAGCATGGTTCCTCCAGCCGCGCCCGCAAGGCGGGCAGCGGGATCGTTGCTCCTGCGGAACGGATAGAGCATCTTGAAGAAAAAGACAAAGGCCGGGATCATCAGCTTTTCCGCCAGAGTCTGGCACTGCAACCGGACCATCAAGGAGACCAGGTCGCAGGAGAGGCTCTCGGCCCGGCAGACCAGCTCCCGGAGCGCGCCCGACCCATGGCAGATATCGGCGTCGCTGAAGAGAAGATAACGGGCCGGATCGTCGGAGGTGATCCCTCGAGTCACTCCCTGGTGCATCGCCCAGACCTTGCCGGTCCAGCCTGGCGGCAGGGCTTCCGCCGGAAGAATGTGTAAACGCGGTTCCTCTCCCCTCTCCTGTGCCGTAAGACAGGCCGCCTCCACGGTGCGATCCTCGCTATGATCGTCTACCACCAGAACCCGGAAGTCGCCCGGATAGTCCTGATCCCAGAGTGAGCGCAGCGTCTGCGGAAGGTCCTCCACTTCATTACGGGCTGGAATGACCACCACGACTTCCGGCCAGATTGCAGGCGCAGGGGGAACAGGTTCCAGGTCTATCCGCCAGAAGCCGGCATGGGCCAGCCAGAGGTACAGCCAGATCGCCAGAACCAGCAGAGCCAGGACAAAGAGTGGTGTCATGCCCTTCATTATGACATCCCATTGTCTGAACCAGGATTTATCGGATTATAGGATTAACAGGATTTCAACACATCCATCATCATAGTCCATCCTATCATCCTGTAATCCTATAATCATGCTAATCCTGATAATCCCGGTTCAAGACGGTGTGGATGTCAGGCAGGAGTCGCGTCGGTTGTGGCGAATAGAGAGAGTATGAAACGACGCCTCATAAAACTCCTGGGTCTTCTTACACTGCTGGGTATACTGCTCCTTACGGTGCGTTTCTGGCCCCAGGAGCGGCTGTTGCTGAAGCAGGCCGTCCGGGTGACCGATACCCATGGCTGGGAGGTGGATCGGGGACCGGATGCCTGTATCACCTACGGCTGGCTATCCGGCCAGGAGGTGCTCTTCTGCCGGGGGGGGTTCCTCTCCAATTCGCCTCTGTGGCGGCGCAATGTGCGGACCGGCAAAGAGACCCCCCTAAAAGCGCTCTCCCGTCTGTTTCATGACACCAAGGGGGATCCCGACGGGGTAAAGGTATCTCCGGATGGCCGCTGGGTCCTGTGGCATGGTGGGCAGGACGATACAGTCTGCGCTGCTGTGGATGGCTCCTCCTCATTCCGTTCCCACCCTGCTAACAACTACAGCAGTTTTGGCTGGCTGGGGGGAAGCGATGACCAATGGGTCGAGTTCATTCAAGCAAACAAACATTCTCCCGGCCGCCTGTCTACGGTCATCCTGCACAAGGCGGCTTCCCAAACCACACAGCCTCTGCCCCCAACGGATATGAGCTGGGAGCCCTGGAGTGACGGTATTGCGGTTCAGAACGCAGCCGGCGCGTGCATGCTGATGCAGCCAACGCGGCGCGAATTGGGTGATATGCCAAAGACAGACAGGATGGAGATTACACAGACCGTGCTGGCCTCTCCTGCACCCCCGCCGCACCGATTCGAGATTCGGGTGCCACCTGGAAGCACGGTCCATCGAATCGTACTCTCTCCCGATGGGAAGTATGCGGCCTGGGCGCTGCAGACCCATTTTGCCAACCCGATTTTGGAGAGAATCCATCGCCTTGTGCCTTCCGTCTCCGCTCCCTTCCGAGACTGCATCGGACTGTGGGTAAGCCGGGTGGATGGCAGTGAGATGCATGAGATTGGCCATCTGCGTGACACAATCAACAGTTCTAAAGGGGATCCCAGGGAAGGAAACGGATGGATAGATGATTACACACTACGCTGGCTGCCCGACGGCAAACAGTTGAGTTTTGTCTATAAGGACGCGCTGTATAGAGTGATGAGGTAAAGAAGGGAGCATCGTGACGATCATAGCGGAACAGAGAACGGCGGAGAGCGACTGCCATCGGGAGTATGTCCGGCGGCTGGAGGCGCGGCGAGGAGAGAAGGACCGTCTTACCCGTCTGCACTATCGGATCGGCAACAGCCGAGTCGCTCTATTCGGGCTGGGAGGTGTGGTCGCCTGGATGGCGTTTGGCGGTGGATGGATCTCCGGATGGTGGCTGCTGGCGCCGCTGCTGGTGTTTGTGGGACTGATTATCTGGCACGATCGCATTCTTCAGCAGCGGCAGAAGGTGGAACGGGAAGTGGCCTTCTATGAGAATGGCCTGCTGCGGCTGGAAGATCGCTGGATAGGCCGCGGAGTGCAGGGAACGCGCTTTGCCAATCCCTCCCATTCCTATACAGGCGACCTGGATATTTTTGGACGCGGTTCGCTGTTCGAGCTGCTCTGTACGGCGCGAACCCAGGCCGGAGAGGAGTGCCTTGCCGAGTGGCTTCAAGCGCCAGCGACTCCGGAGATCGTTCGGGAGCGGCAGAAGGCGGTCGCAGAGTTGCGGTCCCGATTGGATCTGCGGGAGGAGCTGGCAGTTCTGGGAGAAGAGACTCGCTCCGCCATCCGCCCGGAGACGCTGATCGAATGGGGAGAAGCCGAACCTCATGCCGCTTCCCCGCAGATCCGTCTACTGGCGGCGGGATTGGCCTCCTGTTCCTTCCTCTGCCTGATGCTATGGGCGCTCCTTCAGAACCCGGCTCCGTTTTATGCGGCCATTACGGTGGGGATGATCTTCACCGGGACACAGTTCAAGCGGGTGAAACGGGTGCTTCTTACGGTGGATCAGCCTGCCCGAGACCTCTCCCTGCTCTCCGCGCTGCTGGCCCGGTTGGAGCGGGAGACCTTTCAAGCGCCGCTGTTACAGCGGCTGAGCGCGGAGATCCATCGGGAAGGCAGGCCGCCCTCGGCCCGGATCGCCCACTTGCAGACGCTGCAGTCCTGGCTGGATGCCCGGCGGAATATCCTGTTTGTGCCGATAGACCTGGCTTTCCTCTGGACCGTGCAGTTTGCCTTTGCCATCGAGGCATGGCGCGTGGAGAATGGGCCTCAGCTGGGGCGCTGGCTGCGTGTCATCGGGGAGTTCGAGACGCTGTTTGCGCTGGCAGGCTATGCCTGGGAGCATCCTGCCGACCCCTTCCCCGACATCATGGACCAGGATCTCTGCTTTCAGGCGGAGGGATTGGGGCATCCTCTGCTGCCCATTGCGCAGACGGTCTGCAACGACGTCCGCCTGGATAGGCAGTCGCGTCTGCTGCTGGTCAGCGGCTCCAATATGTCCGGCAAGAGCACCCTGCTGCGAACGATCGGGACCAACACCGTCCTGGCGCTGGCAGGCGCTCCGGTTCGGGCAGGCGCGCTGCGCCTGACGCCGATCCATCTGGGCGCCTCCATTCGGACCCAGGATTCGCTGCAGGGGGGCATCTCCCGATTCTATGCGGAGATACTGCGGCTGCGGCAGATCGTGGATATCGCCAGAGACAGCCCGCCGCTGCTGTTTCTGCTGGATGAGATCCTGCATGGGACCAACTCCCATGATAGGCGGGTCGGCGCGGAGGCGGTGATCCGCTCTTTGATCGAGCGGGGCGCTATCGGGCTGGTGACCACCCACGACCTGGCGCTGACCCGCATTGTGGAAGATCCGGCGCTGCATGCCGTCAATGTCCACTTTGAAGACCATCTGGAGGACGGAAAGATGACCTTCGACTATCGCCTGCATCCCGGGGTCGTCACCAAAAGCAACGCCATCGAACTGATGCGCGCGGTGGGACTGGAAGTGTAAAAAGCAGGTTTCTTAGGTTTCTAGGTTGGGGTTTATGGAGAATTGGGTGCCTGATGCTTCAACTCTGAGTTTTGAACCTCAAGGAGGAATAGCGAAAGATCTCCGTATCAGCATTTTCCCTAGAAACCTAAGAAATCTAAGAAACCTAAAAGGAGATTTTTCTGACGGATTTATCCCCATTTTGGCTTTCGTTGAAGGTATCCGTGCTGGCGACGCTGCTGCTGCTGCCGGTCGGAATCGTGGTGGCCTGGTGGCTGGCGCGTGGTCGGCCTTTTGTTGGCAAGACGCTTCTGGAGACGCTGCTTACGCTGCCGCTGGTGCTGCCTCCCACGGTGGTGGGATTTCTGCTGCTCAATATGCTGGGACGCGGGACCGAATTGGGGCGCTGGTTCAACGATACCGTGGGGATCCGGCTGCTATTTACCTGGCAGGGAGCGTCACTGGCGGCGGCGATGATGGCGCTGCCGCTGTTTATCAAAACGGCTTCCGCCGCCTTTGGCGCGGTTGACCAGGAGCTGCTGGAGGCCGGGCGTACGCTGGGAGCCAGCGAGTCGGCTCTGCTCCTGCGCGTCATTGTCCCACTGGCCTATCGCGGGCTTTTTGCCGGGACCGCGCTGGCCTTTGCACGCGCGTTAGGCGAGTTTGGAGCGACCCTGATGGTCGCAGGCTCCATTGCCGGACAGACCCAGACCCTGCCGCTGGCGCTCTACGATTCCGTTCAGGCAGGCGACCGCTCCGCCTCCCTCTTCTATGCCACCCTTCTCACGGTCACTGCCTTTATCCTCCTGGGCAGCGTAGGCGCCTATCAGGCGAGGATCGCCCGACAGCGCGGAGAGCGGTAGAGGATGTAGAGTGTAGAAAGTGTAGAGTGTAGAATAAACGGGTAGCACCCCACTATGCGGTGAGCGCATGAGTGCTCCCTTTCTGAGTTGCCGACCCAGTTTTGCCGGACTTGCGCCCTCGCCTCTTGGGGGGGACATAGGGCGGGGGAGGCAGGTGGTAGCAGAGTAACTCTCCCACACTCCAGATATGTTGGGTTATTCCTGCCGCCATCGCCGGAGTGCGCTTTGCTTTGTCCTGCTCCAAACTCTGGTGAGGCGTACAAAAGTTGTAGAGAGTTCCCACCAGATAGGTCGCACAAGCAAGCGTCCTCTCAGAGCGTAGCAGACAGCGACTACGCCGACACAAACTATGTAGACGCTGCCGAAAGGTGGCATTGAGCCGCTCGATATAGGCGGTGGAAACCACCTTCTCCACCGATAACAGGCGGGCAATCTGTCGCCAGTTGCCAAAAAGATGAGCGACCCGGATGCCCAGAGTACGTCCCGCTTCCTGCCATTTGACCGTCTGCACCAGCACAAAGTCGGGCCAGGGCAGCAGTCGGGGATGCCCCCGCTTGCCCGTGCGCTGAGGCTGGCGAAACGCCTTGCAGAAGGCATCTGCATACGCCTTCCAACCATCGGTACAGACCAGAAGCGCTCCCAACTCAGCGCAGGAGCGAACTATCTTGGCCAGTGCCCGTCCCAGATGCTTGTCTCGGTTTTGGGAGAGAACCGCTCCCAACCACAGGCGCGTCGGCACACACATCGCCATGGCTAACCAGACCACCAGGCGTTTCTGGCAACGCACCCGGATCTCGTCGGCTTGCACCTGTTGCAGATCCTGGGGTTGCTGCACCAGAGCCTGATGTACCGCTTCACAGTGTTTGCCGGCTCGGTGTTGCCAGTCGGCGATAGTGCGTTCCTCCACTCCGAAAGTTGTCACCAGAGCCTGTAAGGGACAGCCCAAGGCATACAGAGTGACTACCCAGATGACGATCTGGGGATCGGTCTTCAGACCATAGAAAGGAGTGCCGCGCCTTCCCGAGAAGGTCTTGTTACAGTCCCGACATCGCCAGCGGTTGCGGAGGCTATCGTGAACGCGGAGGTTGCCTGCGCCTTCTTTGCCTCTTGACTTACAGTCGGGATTAGGACAGAATGTGGGTTGTGGGTCGATGAGTAGCTCCTTGTAAGCAGAATGTCGCAATTCCACTTACGGACTACTCAGCCCACATTACTCCTTTCAACACTTTTCACCGCTTGATGCGGTGCTACCCGAATTCATCTTCACTGATGTCATTCGAGGAGAGGTTGTGGCCTTTTGCAGAAGATGTCCCCTGAATATTACTATGGCGCACGGTGATCCAGGGTAATATCGTCGAGATAGAAGGAGGTGTGGTCGGTCGCCATGCTGCTGAAGCCGATCCAGGTGAGGGTGTGGAAGTCGGGACTGCCGAGGAGCAGGTTGGAGAAGCGGACGGCGGGGGAGCCGGGGAACTGGATGCTGAGATCCCAGTTGCCGTTCTGCTGTGGTCCGATCCCGGCGGTGACGGTATAGACGATCCAGACTCCAGAAGGAATATGCGCCAGGGCGCGATTGCCGACGGTCAGATTGCCGTCGCGGATCCAGAACGAAGGACCGACTTTGTAAGGCTCGGCGCGCCAGTCCCGCCACTCCTGGTACATATTCACGCCCTCTTCCACCCGCATGGCGAACCGAATGACGGTGGATCCGCTGCTATGGTTCGGGGAGAAGACCAGATGGGGATTGAAGGCATTCTGAAGCCCCGGTGCATCGGTGATTTTTAAACTGCGTTTGCCCTGGAAAGCCGTCTCCTCCGTCACCGCAATCGAATCGCCCTTGCCCTCCACATTGTTCTGCGCCTCCGGGCAGGCCGCTCCGACCGAGACCTTCTCGAAGTCCAGATGGAAGGTTAATGGCGGGGGTGGAGGCGGCTCCGGGGCGAAGACGACGGGCGAGTAGGTTCCGCTGGCGGCTTTTTGGATCCAGTCCGCGCGACCATAGACTCCGGCCCTGGTATAGTCAAAAGGTTTGAATCCGACTCTGAGCGCAGGGGAGTTGGGCTTCAGGTGAAAATCGCCCTTCTCCGGCGCGACAAATCCGGGATCGGCGATCAGGGAACCGGCGTCCTTGCCGGAAGTCTGCCACTCCTCCAGTGACTTCCCGGCAAAGTCCACCGGCTTGCCGGACGCATTCCAGTAGAGGTTGTGGTCCAGTTTGACATTGGCGTCGTCCCAGGAACCGGAGAGAAGCGTGCTCTCCTTCCAGTAGAGAATGTTGTTCTGCACGGTAAAGGAGAGATGGTCCTCCACACGGGAGCGCTGCATCTGCCCATCCATGCTGAAGGCCAGGATATTGTTGCGGAGGAGGTTCTCTTTGCCATAGTGCTGGTGATACATCCCGGTCTTGACGTTGTAGACCAGGTTATTCTCCAGAACGATTCCGGTCGAGCCTTCGTCGTTATAGAGTCCCCATCCGCCCCGGCCATAGCGGTCGTAGGAGTAGACATCATGGATGACGTTGTTGCTGACGGTGGTGCCTTCCGAAGGACCGAGGGTATAGACGCCGCCCATATCGCTCAGAACGCCCTGGCCCAGATGGTGGATGTGGTTGAACTCGATCTTATTACGTTTTGCCAGGCTGTTCCCATAGCCCCAAACCCACCCGACGGAGATCCCGGTGTAGTAGAGGTCTCCGATGTCGTTATGGGTGACCTGGTTGTCGCCGCTACTGCCGATCCAGACTCCGATACAGCCGGGGAAAATTCGCCCACCGGAGCGGATGATGTTGTTGTCCACCACGATATGATGGGTCTGTTCAGCCTCGCTTGCAGGCGCTCCGCCCTCCCCAATCCGAACGCCGCCTGCGCCCAGATCCAGCATCAGAGTCCGCTCCACCCGACACTGCGCGCAGCCCCTGCGGAACCAGACCCCATAGAGGCCGACATGAGAGAGTTCACAGTCCTGGATCATGAGATTCTGCGTATGGTCCGCCATAATGACGGCGGGGACGCCATACGCCGCCTGGCTGTCTCCATGCCCCTCCGGAGGCAGGGTATAGCCTGCATGGCGAAAGGTCAGCCCTTTGAAGGTGAGGTGCCCGACTTTATAGACTGCCGTCCCTGCAAAGCGCAGGAACTGCTCCCCGACCGGAGCATAGACTGCCACCTTTGTCATGTCTTCACCCGGCAGCGGAAGATAGGAGAGCGTGCCATCGCGGTCCAGGAACCACTCGCCCGGCGTATCCAGCGCCTCCTTGAAGTTCTCCAGGTGGTAGCGCTGCATCGCCCCCCACTGTAGAAACGCCCATGGCGCGCCGGGACCGGCCGTGATGATCGCATTGGCCTTCGGGTCCAGGCCCGCTACCCGATGCCGCGAGACCTCCCAGGAGTGGTAGGCGACCAGGGTCACATCTCTGAGTTGTTTTTGGGGAATATGCAGGAGCGGCGCAATGTCTTTAGGGTCGGCGACAAAGGCGCGTCCTCCCAGCGCAGCCTCTTTGCCTGTAAGCGGGTCTATCCCGTTCTCATATTTGCCACGCATATAGGAGTAGAAAGTATTGGGAGTACGCGCTCGCGTCGCCCGCCTGCCATGGACAAAGAGCTGCTCAAAGTAGAATTTCCCGGCTCTGACTTCAGGGAGCGTCGTCGTCCATACTCCGTTTGCCCCGGGCTGAAAGCCGGTGATCCGGCGTCCGGCCTCAAATACCGGCTTTGCTCCCGGCGCCGCCTCATAAGAGATCGGACTCTCTTCCCCACCGGAATCCTGCGGATCAAAGACGACCGGCTGTGTCAGCGGATAGTTCCCGTCCGCGATCAGGACTCGGATCGGCGACGGTTCTGCCAGGCGCGACTTCCTTTTGCGTATGGCATCCCGGGCGCCCTGAAGAGAAGCCAGCGGGCCGTCGGTCTTCCCCGCATTGGGAGTGGCTCTCGTCCCGCTCCAATCATCGCGGCCATTCGGCGCAACATACAGGATCGCCGGTTTCTCCAGCGCCTGTTCTGCGGTCGTCCGTATTGCTGCCGCAAAGGCCGGCAGGAGAAGCAGGACGGTTAGCATAAAGGCAATAGATCGCATGGTGTCTCTCCATTAAAGGCGAAAGGACAATTCTGAATCACGGTTTCAGCGGATGAAAGGATTACACGGATAATACCCCATCAGGCGAAAGACACAAGGCGAAAGGGAAAAGAAGAAGACATTCAAGCAGGAATCCAGAAACCCAGGAATCCAGGAGAATAAGGAAAGCAGGAAAGCAGGAAATGAACCAACCCACTCGAAACTCCAAAATCCCCTATCCTGTCCATCCTGTTTAAGAATCCTTTACGCACTAACACACGCATTATGACTCCCGACCTGGAGGCCGGTACCGGTGGATGGACGGCCAGATTCCGGCGGCCGTCAGTACGACGACGATGGTGCCGATGCCGCCGCTGACTACGGCAAAGACCGGGGAGAAGAGCTGTGCGACCAGGCCGGATTCAAAGCCTCCGACCTCATTGGAGGCGCTGATAAAGACGCTGTTGACCGCATTGACACGGCCCCGCATGGCGTTGGGAGTCAGGGTCTGTACCAGGGTCTGGCGCACAACCACGCTGATCATATCGAGCGCTCCGGTCAGGAAGAGCGCCGCCAGCGAGAGGGACAGGGAGCGCGACAGGCCGAACACAATGGTCGCAACCCCAAAACCGGCGACTGCCCAGAGCATGATCCAGCCGGGACGACGGAAAGCAGGCAGATGCGCCAGGGAGAGCGCCATCACCAGCGCGCCTGCGGAGGGTGCGGCGCGCAGCCAGCCCAGCCCCTCCGGCCCGACATGCAGGATGTCTTTCGCATAGACCGGCAGCAGGGTGGTGGCTCCCCCCAGCAGGACGGCAAACAGGTCCAGGGTGATGGTAGCCAGGATAATATCCGCATGAAGGATATACTCCACTCCTGCGACCAGCGTCTTCCATGTCGCCGGTTCCCCTCGGGACTGGGGCGGATGGTCGGTCATCTGCATCAGCAGGCAGACGCTGGCAAAACCGAAGGCGGCCGTCACCAGATAGATCGAGGCCGCGCCATGTGTCCATGCCAGCAGCCATCCGCCCAGCGCCGCGCCGGAGATCACCGCGATACGCCGGATGCTGGTATCCCAGGAGATGGCATTGCTGAGGATCCCGGCAGGCACGATCTGAGGCAGCAGCGCGCCGCGCGCCGGGTTTCCAAAAGCCCGTGATGCCGCGGAACAGAACAGCAGGAGGTAGAAGAGCGGAATGGGGGCGTGTGTGACGGACAGCGCGGCCAGTAGCAGAGAGCAGATGCAGAAGGTGGCCTGGGCCAGAATGGAGATCCACTTCCTGGAGTGAGTGTCGGCAATATGCCCGGCGGGCAGGGCAAACAGGAAGATCGGCAGCGCCTGGACCAGCCCGACCCAACCCAGGGTCAGCGGTTTGCTGGTCCGCTGGTACAGCTCCCATCCCACCACGACGCTCTGCACCGAATCTCCCAGGGCGGAGAGATTCCTCCCAAAGCAGTACAGCTGGAACTCACGCAGCCGCAGAGCGGCATACGGATCGTGGGTTAGAGGGACTGGCTTGCTCAATCGCTGGCATTCCTGTTTACGGCATGTCTCCTAAAAAGCATACCCTAAACCTTCGGAGGATTTTTGCGCAGTTCAGGATCTTCACCTGGCGCGAGGCATGGCCGCACCAATCCAATAGCCGTCAAACCGCGTATTTTCCAGGTCAAAGAAATAGAGCGAGAGCTGATAGTAGAGTCCCCGTTCATTGCGCAGGAGGACCAGCAACTTTCCCCCTGGATCTTCCGCGTATTCCACCACGGTCAGTTTTCCGATCTTTTTGACCAGATCGGCATAGCCTGTGGCGCGTGTTTCGGGGATGCTTCGTTTGAGGGACTGCGGGTCTCGGAACTTCTGATTGAAGGCTTCCATCGTGGCGGCGTCACCTGAGTTGAACGCCTCGATCAGTGCAGCGCCAACCTCACCAGGATGTGACTTCGGCCAGCCTGTTAAAGGAGTGGAGATCTTCCACAAGACCGTAGATTCAGGCGAAGCCCTCATGGTCTCCTCAATCCAATCCGCCGCCGAGGAGACGCGAGCGTAGATCTCGGTAGTGTCGTAGCGGCAGGGGCCTGTTCCTTTGCCCTTATTCGCCGAGCTGATGCCAGCAATCGCCCATTTGCCGTTCACTTTCAAGAGAGCGGGGCCGCCGCTGTCTCCCGGGCCGCTGATGCCTTCCAGGTCTGTTGCAGTTTCGGGCCGGTCGAATTGGAAGAAGAGCGAGGTTGGATCGACGCTCTCGATTTTATTGGTTGCACCCCGCATCTTACCGTCAGCGCCGGTGGGACCGGTTTCCCCGGTGCCGGTCTGTCCTCTGCCGAAGAAAGTGACGATCTGTCCGGCCTCATCCTGCGACCTGTAGAGCGGGATCGGTTCTACTCCCTTGACCGACTGCGTCAGACGCAGCAGCGCCAGATCGTGTGGGCCACGCATACCCGCTTTGACATACTCCGGATGCATGATCACCCGATCAATGGTGTATGTATGTCCATGGACCGTCACGAACGAGGTATAGGGACTGAGTTCCTTGGCAACATGCCCCGCCGTGAGCAGCCATCTCGGAGCGATCAGGGTGCTTCCGGCTTCGACCACGTCGCCGTAGGCTTTGAAACTTTTGGCAAGGGCGATATAGCGGGCGTCGGGTCGGTCGTGGCGGATGACAATAGCGTGAGCGGAGACGGTGAAGAGGGCGGCACAGAGGATCATGCCGATGAGGGAAAAACGATGACGTAGCATAGCGAAACGCTTTCTGCGGGCGTCGGACCGAAACTTCACCGTGGCACTTGGTGTCGCCGACGAACCGCCAGGGTTTCGCAAGGTGCCTCCTGCAGTAAGTAGAGTATACCCTCTTTTTTTGCGGAGGAATTCGGCCAGATTTCTTCTAACCGTACAGCAATACAACGAGACCCATCACTATCTCTGCCTTCGCCTGTAATGCCTCATTTACCCGGTTTTTCCAGTCGGAATGAATCGCGGATCGCTTCGATTTCTGCACGTATTGCCGGGGAATGCTTCTCGTCACAGACTCCCACCACGGCGAAGTAGAGCGGCTTATCCCTTGTCTTCATCAGTAACATATAAACGATATCTTTGCTGGTTTGAGGCTGGAACGTCAACTTGATTTGTGTGGCGGGCTGTCCTCCCAGCAGCAAGCGATGATGCTCCAGAATCGTCATGGCGGATCTATCTCTTTTCGAAAAGATCTGTTCCGGGTATCCATCGTGCAATTCCGCATTAGGTAAGGTGCTGCCAAGGAAAACGGCCAGTCTATTCGCCGTACCTGATCCTGATGGCGTCGTCCGACGCAAAAGATGGGTTTCTATCCATGCCTGGAAGGGAGTGGGAGATGCAGGAAGGTACAGGACTTTCTGAATGACCGTCCTGTCAGGATCAGATATGTCCTGATCTTTACGTTGCTGCCAGTTGCGGGAGAGGGTGAAGGTACAGCGATATCCGGTCACCGGGTCGGTCTTGCTGACGAAGCGCTGCCGTGATCTTGCGAGTATCAACCCGATCCCTGCGGCCAGGACAAGGAGAAGTGCGGCAATTCCTATGCTGCGCCTTGCCCACTTTCGTTTCTTCTTCATAGTGCATTTCCAATAAAGTGATTGTACAATGTCCTGGCTTCTACCCTCACCCTTGCCCTCTCCCTGCTAGGGCGAGGGAACTCGCTTACGGGGTGGTCCTTCTCCCTTGAGGGAGAAGGGTAGGGATGAGGGTGCGGCCTTTGCACAAGATGGCCTGTGGGTTTGCAATAGACACCTCGGCGACTAAGGTCACGGCTGGAAAATCTGTAGGGGCGCTGCTTGCTGCGCCCTCTGGGCTGCAGCGACTCACCCTCACCCCCACCCCTCTCCCAAGTCTGGGAGAGGGGCGGACACCCAGGCATTCAAATGCCTGTCTGAAATCCAAAACCCGCCTTCGCGGGTGGCATCGGTGGAATCCACGCAGGTGGACTTTGTCTTTCAGAACGGGGATTAAACCCGTGGAACAAAGCCCTGACCACCCCTAAACTCCCCCTTGACACCTCTATCTGCTGTCTCCAACCCGTTTGAGCAGGTGGATGATTCCGGGGTTTTTCTTCTGCAGCGCCATCTTCAAGACGGTATTGCCCTCGTTATCCCGGATATGGACCCGGGCATGGTGGCGGAGGAGGAGTGAGACTGTCTCCGTGCTTTCCATATCAGCCGCCATCATCAAAGCCGTTACGCCATCGCGGTTCCGGAGATTGACATCGGCCCCTCTGTCCAGAAGGAGACGTAAGGTGGGGAGATGACCCTCGGGGAGAGGGTTCACTGCTGGCCGAGGCGTGTTCGCCATGACGGCGGCCTCTGGGTCCATTACCGATGGATACACAAAGTGACTGCGTGGAACATTCTGGAAGGAATGTGATTGCGATGTGGACTGGCTCTGAATCGGAGGAGCCGGAGCGGAAGCAGCCATCCTCTCTGCCACATGCATCAGTGCGGAGTTCCCTTCATTGTCCTTGAGGTTGACTTTTGCACCCCTGTCTAACAACAGTTTCACAGCGCTGGTATTTCCATCCGTGGCGCGCAGCATCAAGGCGGTCAGGCCATACGTATCGGCCGCATTGACATCCACGCCTCTCCGAATCAGATCCTGCATCAGGTCCAGGTCGGAAAACTGCATCAGGGCGGTTTCGCCATCCCTTCCCCGAACCTGAACACGCGCTCCATGCGCCAGAAGCAGTTTAGCGCATGCTGCATCGGCCCGGAGCATCGGAGGGCCCTGAAACCCGGTGGCATTGGGATCGGCGCCATATTCCAGCAGGAGCCGGACCGAGGTCGCATTGTGCGCCTCAATAGCCTGCAAAAGGATGCTCCCTCCCTCTCTATCTATGGCATTGGCATTTGCGCCATGCGCCAGCAGCGCTTGGACTATGGCTGCATTCTCCGGCTGAACTTCCAGAAGATCGCGGATCTTCCTCGAACTGATGGGCTGTGAGAACGGCTGTGAAATCACCTTGATAGAGCCGACAGCCAGGAAGAGGGCCGGATTATAGCGTTCCGACGCTGGTTTTGTGCCGCGCACCTGCTGCCAGAAATCACCAAGAATAGTGGTGAAGTTCAGCGACCTGCCGGGCCTGTCCAGCGCATTGGGGTCCGCCCCTGCATCGAGAAGAGCGATGGCAGTTCGGGAATCCTGCTTCTTGATGGCGGCGATAAGCGCGTGGTCACGCAGGATCTGCTGGTACTTTCGCACCGCCAGAACGGCAGGGATTCCGAAGATCAGCAGGAGAATGCCAACTCTGATCCAGGCGCGGCATTTGCCTTTGGGATGTGTTACTGTCTTCATTCTGGTCATAAGAGGCTCTGCTGCCTGTCCTTTAGGCCGGAGGAATCTGTAGGGTTACACCTTACTTTGAACTGCCTGGAGAGAACGCTCCGGTAAGCAGGGCAAAGGGATTGGCCTTGCTGAGGGAGGCTGGCATCGGCTTGGCATTGGCCGGTGGGACAAACTTGAAGGTCTCCGGCGGCAGTTTGGCATTCAGGGTTTCGCTCTCAATGATGAACTTCACTTCTGATCGCTTCCCATCCACCTCCGGTTTGCTCTGGATCTGGATCAGCCGATAGGTTACCGCCTCGATATAGTAGGTGATCTCGGTTTTGTCCTCATATTCCACCCGGATCGGGTTTACGGTCTTGCCTTCCACTATCTGTGGAGGGAAGAGGGTGCAACCCAGCCGATCCAGATCTTTGGGTACGGGCAGAAACGACCCATTTTCCGGCTCTTTGTTGTCATCTTTGCTGACATAGGCACCATAACCCGTAAATGTCAGACAGTACTGCTTGCCGTCCCGCAACATGATGACACGGGTATCTTCAGGAAAGGCAAGCCCTTTGGATCGGACGATCTTGCCCATCTCCATCCGAGTTTTCTTCCCTTCATGGAGATATTCCATCCGGGCAGTTACCTCTCCAGTTTCCTCAGAAGATGCTACCATTCGGGCATGAAACTGATAGGTTTTTGCGCGCTCGACCCGAATGGCCGCCTTTTTGAGAATCTCCTGCGGCGTCTCCTGCGCCTGCACCGCGCCGGGGAGGAACGCCATCGTGAGCAGCAGCGTCACACTGCTGAAAAAAGTCGTTTTCATTTTGATCTCCGTTCTGCTTCCTGATATGGACTCCCCTTGATCAGCCAGCAGACAGGCATTGAAATACCTGTCTGAGTGGCGTTCCGCCGATCGTCCTGCGGACGGAAAATGCGATTCGCGTCCGCAGGACGGTCAGCCGCAGGCTATTCAGGCGGGTAATTTATTGCCCGCCTGGCAGGGAGTTAGGAAAGTTATTGTTTCGATACCGTTGTATTGCTTTCTTGCTGTGCTTTCAACTTTTTCCTCTCTTTGTCGAACTCTTCCGCCGTTCGATACAATCGCGGCGGTCTGGTGCTGAAGGTCCCGGTGGGAAGGGGTCCATCTATATCCCAGAATCGAAACTCCCATCGTGACGACTCCTTCCATTCCCCGTTTTTGTCTTTGAAGAACTCCGAGCACCGAAGCAACTGCCCGGTCTTACGGTCGAAATAGATCTTCTCATTTTGATTCGGGTCTCCCGGATCTTCCAGAAGATAGACGACAGGATTCTCTGCGAGAGAGATGGGATCGGCGCCCTCTATCAGCAAGGAGGCATCGGGCTCCCGCTTAAAACCATCCCAATGACGCGGGTCAAAAATAAGTTCCATATCGGTGCTGTTAAAGATTTTTACCTTCGTTCTCTCCTCCCTGGTCCATTTGCTCAGATCCAGGGATGTCAGTCCGGGACCGAGGGTATAGATATGGAGGTGGGCATTCAGGGCGATACTCTGCTTGCCATCATTGATATAGAGATCGTGCTCAAAGTCTCCGAATTGCTTTTGCCCCTTTCCGTTTGCGTACAGCTCCGCCTCCTGGAGAGCAGGAGTGCAGCGAATCGCAATGCGGTTCGGGCGTTGCGCCTGGATCTCATAGACATGAATCACATGAAACAGATATTTTCCCGGCGCGAGCGTATAGACCTCCGGATCATGGACCTCCTGCTCCCATTTTTTGACGGTAAAAGAGAGGGTCTTCGCCCTGTCCACCCGTTTCCAGAACTGCGCGACGGTCTCCGGAATCTCCGGCTTTTGCTGTGCCTGCGTTGCTGAAGGGAAGAGCATCAGGGCAGACAACAGAAAGAGGCTCCGCTCTGATCTGATTCGCTGTCTCCTCATCGCCTTGACTTCCTTTCTCTACTTCTGGGCATAGACGGGCAAGGGATAGCGAAACAGAATCTCTCCCGACTTTGGTTTGCTGTCCGGTTTCCCCCCATCGAATTTCCCGGATTCTCCCACCGAATAGACCACAAAGCCCCCTCCCTCTCGGCGATATCGGATCGGTCGCAGGTCGAAAGGATCCGGGGGAGGGGAGGGCAGGCATTCCGCCAGGGTCTCTGGAAAACGGCCGTTTTTTGCCTTCCAGGCGAGCAGACTCGCCCCCACGCGAACCACCTCTGCAATGGCCTGGTGCCTGGCTCTCGTAGTGGGCAGTTTATTGGAGGATCCGATCCTGAGAATGGCCAGGAAGTAGTCCGGATGATCGGCGTTCTTCTCGGCTTCGCGCGTGATGGCGGTGATTCCTGACAGGGCTTCCGGATAGGGCAGATCCGCCAGAGCGATGATCCGGCGTATCCAGGCCAGATAGTGGGCGTCATTCATGTCCAGGGAGCGTGATGCCGCCTGCCTGGGGTCGGTCGGGTAGCCGAATTTGCGAGTCCAGGTGCGATACTCCGGGGTTTTCTCGAAGGGCTTCTCTCCTGAGTTCGGATCTCCTCGAAGCATTCTGGGAATATCACGACGCTGGGAATCCGAAAGCACCAGAGCGGAGGCTACCTCCCCACGAAGGGCGGCAGCGAGTGAGGGCGCGCGATACTGTGTTTCCAGCGTCTTGGAAACGGCCTCCGCCACAGAGGCATCGCTCCCAACCCGATACAGGATCAGACGCAGGCCGCCAAGCGCGATGGAGTTGATGGCTTCGCCTACAAAATAGGCGATAGCGGACCCTGCGGCGGCATGACGCGACAGGCCGAAGGAGAGCGACACCACCTGGATGGCGTCAAACGGTTTGCCGTCCAGGAGCAGCAGCATACCCTCCGCATTCAGCCAGCGGGCATAGTCCCGGAATTGGGCGCCTCTAGGAAAGTCGTCCAGCAGCGTCATTCCATTCAGTTCGAGCGTAGCGGGGGGCGCTACATAGAAGGGACAACGGGCTGCCTGGTGGATCAGGAGGAGACGCTCACGATGCGCCACCAGCACCTTACGTCCCTGCGCGATCTGATCGGGAGTGGGAGAGGGTCGGGTCAGATTGTCCACCGCCATTGTATCTTGCTGTGACAGTGGAGCGGCTTTGTCCTTCTCGACGATCTTTGCCACAAAGGTGTCGGCGTTCTGATCCGGGGGCACCGATTGCTTCTGAAGATCTTCCAGAGAAATGGGAATCCCTTCCCTGTGAGCCGCCTCCAACTGGACCCTTCGCGCCTCTTCCCATGAAGTACGCGCCTTTTGTCCCCACGCAGGAGAACAGACCAGCGCGGCGGCAAGGACCACCAGATAGCAGCCCTGCAAAAAGATCCTGAGGTATGCCGTCACTTTCCTGAATGATTTCAAGGTTGCCTCTCCCGTTCTTTCCTGAGCGCCGCTTTTAGCAGGGGGATGAGAGAGGTTTTCTCCGTCTCCCGAGCGTAGTCAATCGCCGTCTGGCCTTCTCTATTCTTAATGGAGACTCTGGCCCCATGCTGAAGGAACCATCGGACGCTTTCATCCGGTTTTTCATCGTTCGGATCCCTATCCGCAATCACATAAAACAGAGGCGTTTCCCCATATTCCATTCGGGCATTGATATCGGCATGATGGTCCATCAGAATCTGAAATAGATGTGTGTTCTTCGATCCCGAAGCACAAAACAGGGGCGTTACTCTTGCCTCACCCATCCATTCAATGCTTGATCCCTCCCCAACATCGCTCGCAACCCTCTGGACGATCAATCCACCTGCCCCAATGGCCGAGCCAGATACCCTTCTTTGAGCTGCCAGGAAGACAGCTTCAGAGGTAGGTTTCCCCATACAACAATTGAACGTTTCGCAGGCTCCTGCCCTGTCCGTATCTGGTAGGCAATCCGGGAAGAGGATACCACCACCCTGCTTAAGTCAAAATCCGTCAAGGAGTAGATCTGGACCTGTTTCTGACGCAGGAACTTTTCCAGGGTCGGCGCGATATCCTGGACCACCGTCTTTCCGTTTGCCTGCAGGACCGCCAGCTGAAAGTTGAGGGAGATCACCGTATAATCCGAAGTCCAGTCCGCAAGGTTCCGTCCATAGTCGCGCGCATTGACATAGAACCCTTCGATCATCATATCCGGGCTTGCATGCTGCCCGATGGATGGCATAGGAATCAAGTTCAGTTTCTTAAACCGGGATCGGATCTCTTTTGCCCGCTGTGGATTCAAAGATGTATCGAAGTCTATGGAGCCAGGCGTCAGATAGGTTACGGCCGGCTCTTGCGCTGCGTCAGGCTTCAATGCGATCTCGCAGAACTTCCCCTCCTCGGCGCGCTTGCCCTCCTCCAGCATGACGGCGCTTAATTTCCCATGATGCGTATAGAGAAAACTGGCAGGGCGCATCCGCTCCGGCAGTCTCCAATCCTGAAGCAGCGTTCCTGTCTCCGACCACTCCTGGATATGGCTTCCTTTCGCGATCTGTTCTTTGAGTTTGTGTCCATATTGCTGGTATTCTCTCTCCTCCCATCGGCACAGAAGCACAAAGAGCCTTTGCTTCTCCGGCAAAAACGCGATATCGAGGCAGCCCTCCTCTTTTGGAAATGCCAGGCGGACACTCTTATTGGGATCCACGCCCAGGAATATCAGAACCTCTTTTCCTGCCGAAGGGAGGCCGTTATGCCGAGAGATTGCGGTATCGGCGGCATTTTTCTGCTGCTGGGATAGTCCATAGACGTCTGCTCCTGCCAGAGCCAGCAAGAGTGCCATCCCCATAATTCTAAAACCATGACAGCGATATCCGCATCCTCTAATATGCCTTGCTCTCTTCAACGCCATACCTCCCTTACACCATCCAGCTGCTCTGCGTCACTCTAAGAACGCTTGCTGTAAAGCCTTGTACTTAACTGCGTGAAGTGATTTCCTCAGTGGCCCGTTTGTTGAGATCACGCCGCATTTTCGACAGAGTCCCAATCGCGCTCCCTATGATGAAGAAAGACCATACAGCCATGAAGAGGGTGGCGGAATTAGATCCCAACCTCACAAAAGCCCACCATAGGAGGCCAAGCAAGCCCATTGTTATGACTGCCACGCCAATGGAAGCGGCCCTCCATATTTTCAGCGCTTTTTGCAAAGCAGGTCGCCTGCCTTTTTTTCCATCGCTCATACTCTTCTCCCATTGCGGGTTGATCTTCATCAACCAATCTTCTATTTCACACCATAACTATCAGCACGGAGCCTCTCTGCACCCATCCTACCATGCTATCGTAAAACAATCGTAAAATAGTGGTTAGTGATTAGTGGCTAGTGATTAGAAAAAACTAGCCACTAATCACTAACCACTAACCACTACTCTGTGCGTACCGGAGGGCTTCAAGCCAGGAGAGACGGCGGCCGGATTCAAAGTGGGTTGTAAATCCTTTTTCTCCCAGGGTCTTGCGCAGCGAGGTCAGCGCCTGATCGTATTTACTGCGCTCGCCGACAGGGATTGGCATCCGGATTTCGTCCCGAAGCGCGTGGGCGGCTCCATATAGCCGTGCGGCCCGTTCATAGTGCCGGCCGGCCGCCGCCAGCGCCGCCCGCTGCTCCAGGGCCAGGACGCTGTTCGGCCTGTCGCCCAGCGCCTCCAGCAGCGCCATGCCCTCGTCCAGTATCTCCTGCGCCCGCGACCACTCCTGCTGAAGGACCACCACCGCCGCCAGCCGCGTCAGCATCTCGGCGATCCGGGGTTTCTCCTCGTCTTGACGAAAAATAGCCACACTCTCCTCCAGAAGCGAGCGGGCGGTGGGATAGTCCTCCCGGAGCCGGGCGATCTCTCCCAGAAAGCCCAGACAGATCCCGATGCCTCCTGCCTGGCGCAGCGCGCGGTAGCGCTCCAGGCTCTGCTGCTGATACTCCCAGGCAGCCGCATAGTCTCCCTCGGCCTGCGCCAGACAACCGAGGTTATGCAGCGTGCCCGCGATAAACGGTGCGCTGTCTTCCACCTCCTCGTAGAGAGCAAGACTGTTCTGATACAGCGTACAGGCCGTCTGATAGGCGCCCTCGTCTTTGGAGATATTGGCCAGAAGGTTGCTCACCCAGGCCCGGTTGCGCTTCTCTCCCAGCGCTTCCCAGATCGCCAGCGCCTCTTCACAGAGGGCGCGCGCGGCAAGAGGATCCCCCTGCCGGACGGCAAAAGAAGCGTCTATCTGAAGCGCCATAGCGCGCTGCTCCTGCGAGAGCGGAGGGTTGGGAGAGGAGAGCAGGCGCGCAATAAACCCTCTGCCCTCCTCCCAGAAGCCATACCCTCCCCAGTAGAGGCCCAGCTCCCGGATCAGTTTCAGTGTGATCTCCCTCTCGCTCCCCTCCGAAAGGCACCATTCCAATGCCGCCCGAAGATTGTCGTATTCCCGGGTGATCTCCGCCCTCTTATTCTGCTTTGCATTATTGTTTCGCGCAGCCAGCGCCAGATAGTAGTCCCGATGCCGCCGGAAGAGGGTGCCGGCTTCGCTGTCCGCCGCCAGGCGCTGGCGCGCATACTGCCGGATGGTCTCCAGCATCCGAAAGCGCATCCTTCCCTCCTGCTCCTCCGCCAGAATCAGGGAGCACTCGCACAGCTGAGTGAGAGATTCGAGAACCGGGTGTCGGGTGTCGGGTGTCGGGTGTCGGCTCACTTCCCAACTGAAACTGGTGGCAGAGGGATCATTGGGGGAGGAGAGCATAGAATTAGGGACAGGCGATTCTTGTCCGACACCCGACACCCGACACCCGACACCCGCACAGATTTCTTCCGCCGCTTCCAGAGTCCAGCCGCCGCGAAAGACGCTTAGATGGAGAAAGAGCCGCTGGAGTGCGGGAGAGAGCAGGCGAACGCTCCATTCGATGGCCGCCGCAAGGGAGTGGTGGCGGGGATGGATGTCTTTGCGATGGCTTACCAGCAGATCCAGCCCCTGCTCCAGACGTTCCAGCATCTGGGTGGGGGTCAGGGTGCGCGCCCAGGAGGCGGCCAGTTCAAGAGAGAGCGGCATTCCTTCCAGGCGGCTGCACAACGCGAGGATGGTCTCCGCATTCCTTGCTGTGATCGCAAAATCCACCCGGCGCGCCTGCGCCCGATCTACAAACAGCTGCACACTGGGATAGTCCATCAGGCGTTCCGGAGGTTGGGAGGCAGGCGGAAGGGGTAGCGGCAGCAAGGCGACCTCCTGCTCCCCCTCCAGCCCCAGCGGCTGCCGGGAGGTGACCAGGAAGACCAGAGAGGGAACGCGCTCCCGCAGCAGACGCACAAACATTGCCCCCTCCTCCACCAGATGTTCGTAGTTGTCCAGGACCAGCAAAGCAGAGGGCGTTGAGGCGTTGGGGCGTTGAGATGAGGGAGGGAGGGAGGGAGGGGGTGAGGGAGTGAAGGATGAAGGATGAAGGATGAAGGATGAATCGTTTCCTGCTTTCCTACTTTCCTTATTCTCTCTTCCCTCTTCCCTCTTCCCTTCTATCTCTTCTTCGTTTTCTGGTTTTCTGATTTTCTGGTTTTCTGCTTGAATGTCTTCTTTTCCGTCTTCCAGAACACCCAGCCTTGTGTGGAAGAAGGCGACGATCTGCTCCAGGGGTTCCAGGTCCGGTGAGCGCTGCAGGCCCAGCGCTTCGAGAATGGCTTCGGGGATCTGGCGCGCCTGGGTCAGATCGGCCAGCGGAACAAACCAGACCGATTCGGGAGACGTCACCGCCAGGCTTCGGATCACCTCCAGAGCAAGGCGTGTCTTTCCGGTTCCGCCTGGACCGGTGATCGTGATAAGGTGATGAGATGATGTGGTGAGAGGGTGAGAGGGATTTTGGATTGTGGATTTTGGATTTTGGATTGGATGCTCAGGCATTGGGTATTGGGTATTGGGTATTGTCCTTTCGCCTTGTGCCTTATGCCTTATGCCTTGTGCCTTTTCGCCTTCTTCCTGAACACCTGAATACCCGAATACCTGAACACCAAGCATTCCCATCAGGCGTTCGATTTCAGCTTCACGTCCAAAGAAGCGTGTCCACTGTAGGGGCAACCGGGGGTGGGGCCGGGCTTCCTGCGGTGATATTTCCGGAACAGAGTTTTCCGTTGGCGCAATGGACTGGACGGAGGGAGGGGAAGACAGGGGGCGGCGTGCAGCCACACGGGCACGTGGATTGTGGCGCAGCGCTTCGGCAAGAGCGCGCAGCGGAGCGGAAGGAGTCTCTCCCAGGTCGGACAGTAACGCCTGTTCCAGCTGGTGATACTGCTCCAGCGCTTCTGCCGGTCGCCCCAGCGCGATATAGAGCCGGATCAGGTCGGCATGCGCCTCCTCCTGCCAGTAATCCATGGCGATGACACGATGGGCATAGTCTATCGCCTGCTCCCAATCTGCGGACTCGCGGGAGAGGGCCGTCAACTGGCGCAGCGCTCCCAGATAGGCATCGGCCAGCCGTCTGCGTTCTGAGAGGACCCAATCCTCATAAAAACCAGGCAGGAGCTCGCCCTGATAGAGTTCGACGGCGCGATGAAGCAGCGCCATTTTTTCGGCATCTGTTGCTGTACTGGCGCTGTGGTCCAGAGCGGACTGGAATGCAGCGACATCTGTGGTAAACGCCTGGGGAAGCAGACGGACGGACTGGCGGTCTGCGGAGAGCAGGGATTCGGAGGCGGCTCCGGAGGCTTCGATCTGGCGGCGCAGGGAGGCAAGCGCCTGTTTAAAACGGTTGCGGCTGAGGTGGCTTTCGACCTCGGGCCAGAGCATCTCGATC
>JADMIO011301944.1_pt1 | contig 70561 bp, 56 predicted proteins | sample 8958161 | NCBI WGS metagenome assembly JADMIO01 (sample SAMN16585339, study PRJNA669376) | soil metagenome | isolation source: Crop rotation soil | place: USA: Cullars Rotation, Alabama | collected 2011 | reverse complement strand
CCGAAGGTGAGCCAGTGTGATTACATTTGCGGCCTAACTGTGGCCAGTCCAGTTACGCTGGAGTCACTAGTATTTAGGTGACACTATAGAAGCGGCCGCGACAACTTGTCCACGTGGAATTCTAAGCTTAGGATCCCAATGTGCTGGAAAGCGGCCTGCCACTGCATAATAATCGTAGTTTTTAGCCAGATCATTGACATTGAGCATGATTTCTTCTGCAGCATCCATGGAGCCTTTCTTTCGGCTATGGATTGGATATTCCTGTCCTTCTTCATAGCGCGTGAGATAGTAGTACCCGTTTTCCTTAAACGGAACAGACATATCAGTTTGCTTGATGCGTCCCACCATTTCATTGTAAAGCTTTTCCCGGAAAGCTTTGGTATGGGACATCATGGTATCGAGGTATGTGTTTTCATCCGTCAGATATTTTATGACTTCCGGATCCTCCCGATCATTGAGCCAATAGTACGGATCGATACGTGTATCCCCATGCACCGTCAATTCTTTCGGTTTCTTAGCAACAACAGGTGCCTGTATATTATTTTCCATCATTTTCATTAGTGGACTGGATTGATTGCCTGCCATGTCAGTGGAAGGCTTGCAGCTTATGGTGAGCAATAAAATAAAGCCCGCAAAAATAGCCGGATTAAGGGAAGCACGTTTCATTTTGGATATTTAAGTATTGTTTTGGAAAATCGAACTAAACAGGTGAGAATACCTTAAGCACGTATTTTCTATACAGATCAAACATACTAAAGGTAAGCCACCTGCGTGTTCATGGCCCATTATTCATTCCTTATTTTCTACAAAACCCTGACTTACATCCTTCGCAATCAAGGGAATTTAGATGAATCTGTTACCGGATATCAAAGTTTCAATGCACTTTCCATATTTAGAATAAATTTATATTATTAATTTACATGCGTTATGCGACGCCACGATCTGCATTGCTTACTTGAAATTCAGAAGGTTTACAAAAAATTGACTCCCTCGACGTTCAATTCTGTATTTCATACATCTACCTTCGTCACACTTTCACATCCATAAATTATTGAATATGAGAATCATATTACTCGCATTTTGCTTATCCATGTCCTTCCTTTCCTTTGGACAGGGAACTACTTCCAGTGACATGAGAGGCATTGTCACTGATGCAAACGGAGAACCTGTCATCGGTGCTACAGTAGTGGCAGTACACCAGCCGTCAGGAACTTCTTATGGCACTGCAACAAATACAGAAGGCAATTACCAATTGCCCGGCATGAGAGTTGGGGGCCCGTATACGGTCACGGTTTCGTATACGGGATACGCTCCGAATTCACTCGAGAATGTTGAACTCAGATTGGGAGAGACATTCAGACATGACTTTATGCTATCTGAGGCTAACATTCAACTGGATGCCGTGATGGTTGTAGCATCATCAGGCGTTACAGGCCAGACGGCAGGTACAAGTACTCAAATCTCAACAGAAAAAATTGAGGCCACACCTACATTAAACCGGGACATCAATGACTTTCTAAAATTGACCCCACAAGGGAATCTTTACAGTGATGGTATCAGCCTTGCAGGGGTTAACAACCGGTACAATGCGATCTACATTGATGGTGCAGTCAACAATGACATGTATGGTATTTCATCTTCGGGAACAAATGGAGGCCAGACCACAATTTCTCCATTTAGCATTGATATCATTGATCAGTTCCAGGTTGTATTGTCCCCATATGATGTGTCCCTGGGTGGATTTGCAGGTGGTGGTATAAATGCGGTTACAAAATCAGGTACGAATAAATTGCAGGCCACCGCATATTATTTTATGCAAAATGAGAGCCTTGCAGGTAAGACACCAGGCCTTCTCGCTACGCGCCTGAATATCCCTGATTCTGCAAGAACCAAATTGGCTGATTTCAGCAAGAAAACATATGGTGCTTCTTTGGGTGGTGCCATTCAAAAGGATAAGATTTTCTTCTACACCAATGTGGAAATTCAAAAAGATGAAACTCCGATTCCATTTGAATTACAGAACTATACCAACGTATCCCCCGACAGGGCAAATGAAGCCAAGCTTAACCAACTTCGAAATTTTCTGATTAATACGTACAATTATGATCCTGGAACTTTCGCTTCCACATCCGATCAGCTCGATGGGTTAAAACTTTTTGGAAAACTTGACTTCAATCTTGGTACAAACCACCGATTGACTTTGCGTCACCAATATACCAAGGCAGAACAATTTGACCGAAATGGCGGAAGTTCAACGACAATCAATTTCAGCAACAATGGTGTTTTCTTTCCAAGCACGACCAATTCATCTGCGGCTGAATTGAAATCAAGATTAGGACAGAATAGTTCAAACGACTTGATTGTTGGATTTACAACTGTCAAAGATGATCGTGATGGCATCGGTTCCGATTTCCCGTACCTGATCATCAATGATGCCTCTGCCGGATCGATTCGTCTTGGAACAGAAGAATTTTCCACAGCCAACTTATTGGAGCAATCAATTTTAACCCTTACAGATAATTTCAAACTCTACAAAGGCAATCACACATTCACACTGGGCACGCATAATGAATTCAGTTCTTTCAACAATATTTTCATTGGATCCAACTTTGGTACTTACACTTTCGCCAATATTGATTCCTTTATCAATGGTGCCAATGCCATTAATTATGATCGGTCGTATTCATTGATTGATGATGCAGGCGGTGATAACACAAAAGCTGCAGCCGATTTTAATGCCATGCAGCTAGGATTTTACGCACAGGATCAGTGGACTGTGTCACCTCAGTTTACGCTCACAGGTGGATTGCGTCTTGATATTCCGCTTATCACAACAGATCCCACGCGTGACCAATATCTTGCAGATACTGCATTGGCTAAAATGATTACAGCATATCCAATCGCTGCAGATGTCACTCCGGGCAAAGCACCTGAAGGCCAATTGATGTTCTCACCAAGACTTGGTTTTGAGTATGCTTTCAACACGAACAGAAAAACAATTCTCAGGGGAGGAGCGGGAATATTTACCAGCCGTATTCCTTTTGTCTGGCCGGGTGCTATGTTTACCAACAATGGTTTGACCTTAGGAAGGGTACAAGGCTCTAACCTTGGAAACAGTATTCCGTTTGTGTCAGATGTAAATGCACAATATGAGCATCCCAATTTTGCGATTCCTTCAGGCCAGGTAGATCTTTTCACAAAGAATTTTAAATATCCACAGGTATTCAGGGGAAATCTCGCGATTGATACCAAATTTGGAAATGGATTCCAGTTTGGTTTAGAAGGTTTGTTTACTAAAACACTGAATAATGTAGTTTACACCAACATCAATAGCGATCCTGCACTTAAGGGCAATTTTACCGGAAGTGGGGGTGATCACAGGGCCATTTATGTCAGAAAAAATCTTGACAACAAATACAGTGCAGTGTATGTTGGTTCAAATACAAATGAAGGCTATACCTACAATTTCACAGCCACATTAGCTAAAAACTTCGGCGACAACTTTTCAACTTTCCTTGCATACAATTACGGTGATGCATATGCAGTCAATGAAGGTACTTCATCCCAAAATTCATCACAGTGGAGAGGACAGGTAAGTATTGATGGCAGAAACTTTCCGGTTTTAGGTCGTTCTGATTTCGCTGCAGGACATCGCATCATTGCATCTGCATCATACAAAATCAACTGGACAAAAGGAATTGGTACTCAAATATCGTTCTTCTACAGCGGAGAATCCGGTGAAGCATTTTCTTACGTGATCGGTGGTGGATCTGCGGCTCAAAATATCAACAACGAACAGGGCAGTACAGGAAGGAACAGAAGTCTGGTGTATGTACCAACTGATTTGAATGATATACACTTGGTTGATTATACACTTTCAAACGGAACTGTAATTACAAAAGAGGCGCAGTGGACAAATCTGAATGCAATGATCGAATCAGATCCCGGTCTTAGAGATCACCGCGGTGGATATGTGGAGAAGAATGGTTCATTTGCTCCATTCAATCACATTCTTGATTTTGCAGTACGACAGGATATCGGAGCAGAACTGGGTGGTGATTTACATCGTATACAAGTATCACTTGATATATTCAATTTCCTCAACCTCCTTAACAAAGACTGGGGTGCTTACTATACAACACCGGGTAGCGATTTTAACAATTTCCAGTTGTACCAGTTTGATGGCTTTGAAGCAGACGGCACAACACCAAAATTCAGCTATCGCCTTGGTTCGGCAACAGGAAAGGACATCTTCAACATCGGAGGCACGGCATCACGCTGGAGAATGCGTCTTGGTGTCAGGTACATTTTGAACTAATCGACTATAAACCAATTACAAAGAGCGCTCCGTGGATTGATTCCCGGAGCGCTTTTGTCTGTGCCCGGGTTTTCGGGTAAGATCCAAAAGTCAGATATTCGTGTTTAATTACAATCAATTATGAGCCAGGTAACTTCACATGTCATGATGATCCGACCTGCAGCCTTCGGATACAATGCTGAAACTGCAGCCAATAATGCCTTCCAGAATAAACCGGAAGCCGATGCAGCGGGAAAGATCTCCACTGAAGCCATTCGTGAGTTTGACAATTTTACCCAAACCCTGAAAAGGGAAGGAATTGACGTGATGGTCCTTCAGGATACTGCAGAGCCCATGAAACCTGATGCTGTTTTTCCAAATAACTGGATCTCTTTCCATGACAATGGTACCGTGGTGACCTATCCGATGTATGCACCATTACGCCGCAGGGAGAGAAGTGATATGCATATGAATCAAATTGCTTCCAAATTCAGGTTTCGTGACTGGGTTCGATTTGAGGATCATGAAAAAGAAAACAAATACCTGGAAGGAACCGGGAGCATGGTACTGGACAGGGTTAACAAAATTGCATACGCGTGCATTAGCGAGCGTACTGACAGGGATCTTCTTTCCGCCTGGTGTCAAACGATGAACTATACAGCACATTCATTTTATGCTGAAAGCAATGGCAAGCCGATCTATCATACCAATGTTATGATGGCGATTGCCTCTGATATTGCCATTGTTTGCCTTGAATGTCTTCCGGATGCAAACGAAAGAAAGGAATTGAAAGAAAGTCTTTCACAATATCACAAAGTGATTGAAATTTCAGATGCACAGGTGCAATCCTTCGCAGGTAATATGCTGGCTCTTAAAAATAACAGGGGAGAGGAATTGATGGTAATGTCTGCGAGGGCGAATGAAAGCCTGACAGACACGCAGCGAACTGCTATTGAGGAATATTGCCGGATTGTAGCCGTTCCCATTCAAACGATTGAGGACATCGGGGGTGGAAGTGCCAGGTGCATGATCGCAGAAATATTTCTCGATCCCAACTAAATTGACGTAATTTGTTTAAATCCTAAAATCACAGATATGCACTTTAAACTTTACATTTTACTGGTTGCATTTTTATCCGTTTTGAGTGTACGGAGCAATGCACAAATCGTCATTAACGAAATCAGCTACAATCCACCGGAATCAGGAAACGATTCTTTGGAATACATTGAATTATTCAATTCCGGCACAGGACATTTCGATCTGACCGGCTGGCGGATTGCAGGTGCCATTGAAGATACATTTCCTGCTATCGAATTGAATGGGGGTGAGTATTTCGTAACTGCCATAAAAGCTGCTGCGATGAAAAATGTTTTCGGCATTGATTGTCACCAATGGAATGTCGGAGCATTAAACAATACCGGTGAAGCGATCAGACTCTATGATGCTTCAAATAACCTGGTTGATAGTGTTGCTTATTCTGATAAGGACCCATGGCCGGTCGAAGCGGATGGAAACGGACCATCACTCGAATTGACTGATCCGGCTTCAAACAATAACGATGGAGCTAACTGGCAGCCAAGTGGAGGTTCTACCGGTGTAATTATCAATGCACATGAAGTGCTGGGGACGCCCGGTGAAGCAAATTCAGGAGGCAGTTCTGGTGGGCCTGCAGTAACTGTAAACATTGCAAATTTTAAATTCACACCAGAGAATATTGTAGTTGCCGTAGGTGATTCGGTTCGGTGGGTAAATAATGAAAGCACACCTCATAATGTAAACGGAAAGCAATCCACTTTTCCAACCAACAGTGAGAATTTCTTTAGTGGTGCACCTGCTGCCGGACCCTGGCAATTTGACTTCCAATTCAACAATCCCGGTCTGAATCAGTATCGATGTGACTTGCATTTTGGGGGAGGGATGACAGGTACAGTGGCTGTTTTTGATCCATTATCATACACGGATTTTCCGCTTGAACAATTAAGATTAACAGACGGAGTGAATGGCTCTCACATCTTTGATGGTGTACCTACGCATGTTTCTGGCGTAGTTCATGGAATTAACTATCAGCCTACCGGTTATTCCTTTTACATCATAAATGAAAATAATACAGGAATCAATGTATTTTCATTTGATCCGGGTCCGTATGTCGTCACTGAAGGCGACAGAGTTACTGTGGCCGGCACAATTGATCAGTTCAACGGCCTGCTTGAAATTGTTCCGGATGAAATCGTGGTAGAATCTTCAGGAAATACACTGATCACACCAGATCAAACTGAGACGATAGATGAGAGCGTGGAAGGCAGCCATATTGCATTTGGACCTTTTGCAATTGATAGTATTGTTGCAACTGCTACCAGTGGGTTCAATGTTTATGTCACCCATGAACATGGCACTAAAGCGCTTATTCGCGTTGATGCGGATTCAGGCATTGATGAAAGCACGATCCAGCAATCAAACTATGTACGAGGTGTCGGCACCCAGTTTGACCCTTCATTTCCATACACTGCCGGCTATCAGATACTGGCGTTTGAATTTACACATTTCACTGGTCTGCCATTTTTGGCAAAGGATGCAATACACATGTCACCTAATCCTGCAGATGCATCTGTTACATTTGTATCGGATTTCAAATTGAATTCGATCGAGATTTATTCGATGGATGGAAAATTGATACATCAGGAAAAGACAGAAGGACTGAATATGGAAATTCAGACATCAAATATTCCGACAGGTATTTATACAATCAAAGCAAAAGCCAATGAAGGCATCTGGACTTCATTGTTATCTGTGGTACGATAAGCTAAAAAATTTAATTGTCAATAAAAAGAGAACGGGAAGGTGACAACTTTCCCGTTTTCTTTTTCCTTCATTTTAAATACAAATAATATGGCCGACATCCTGTATTCCGGTATTTCCAGGCGTTTATTTTTCGAATTGATCCAAATACAATTGAATAAAATCTTCTTTCCGCTTCAGCTTGTACTGCATGATCCAGCGTGGATGGGGTAGGGGGACTACCCTTTCCCACCATTTATATTCATCATTCAACTTTGAAAGAAATTCAAAATTTTTCCCCTGCCCAAGACAAAATACCTTGCTTCTGTCTGCTCCAAACCTGATTTGGGTTTCGATATTTTTTATAATAAAAGGTTTGACTGCTGCAGCCAGCGCCGGGCTGTCATAATAATTGTAATTCGTGTTGTTCCTGACAAACCCGAGCGGACACAGGGATGCAATGTAAAACCGGTTGAAAAAAAGTTGCGGGCCTCCAAACTGCTCAATCATGGAATAAATAAATACGCTGGAAAGTTCCTGGCGTTTGGCAAACGAATTCAGAATTCCCTGTGATTCAAGCCGAATGGGATCTGTAAAAGGAACACCTGTGATGCCAGCGCCAAATCTGCCGGGATTGATGCCCAGAATATATGTCCTTTTAGCATTGTCATGATAATAGGTATCGTAAAACAACCGCATACATCTGCGCGTTTCATCATCTTCATACGGAAGTATCCAGTCTATACCGGGTGGAAGTTGGCCCTCAGGTTTTAACGAAAAATGATATGTAATGATTTTTTCTGACCAGTACATTTAAATCTGTTATGTATACCAGGTTAAGAAGCAAAATACAATGCCTTCAACAAAAAAGACAATAGCTGTCGATATAACCCTATTTTCACCTAAATGATGCGTCTGCATATGCTGGTTTCTCTTGTTTTTTATATCTGTGCATTTGTTTTCAATTTGTCTTGCCACCAGGATGAGAAAGGAACTCAAACACTAAAAGAAATCGTGCCTTTACCTCATGAATTAGATGAGTGCTCCGGTATGATCTTATTTAACAACGCTACGTATGCAGCCATAAATGATGGCGGCAATAAACCCATACTGTATGTTTTCAACCTGAAAAACAGTTCAGCTACGAAGAAAATTTTGATCAGCAATGTCGCCAACAATGACTGGGAAGAAGTAAAATCAGATGACCAGTATATCTATATAGGTGATACGGGTAACAATGGCGGGACGCGGCAGAATCTTGCGATTTATAAAGCAAAAATTGATGATGTCTTAGGTGCTGGCACAGTCAATGCAGAGAAAATCAATTTCAGGTACGAAGGCCAGACAAAATTCAATGATTCCAACCGTCATAATTTTGACTGTGAAGCTTTTGTAGTGGTTGGTGATTCAATTTATTTATTTTCGAAAAACCGTGGCGACCTGGGGACGGATGTCTATGTTTTGCCAAATTCGCCGGGATCATATGCTGCCAGGAAACTGGATTCCTTCAATGCCAAAGGTTTGATTACCGGAGCGGATTACAGGATTAATCATGGCAAACCAGAACTTGCGCTGATTGGTTATTCAATCAGTAACCACGTTTATAGTCCTTTCCTGATCCATTTTACCAATTTCCGGGGAACCCAATTTTTTAAAGGCACTTCACACAGGATTACGATCAATCGAAAGCTCCAGGCAGAAAGCGTCCTTTTCCATGATGACCAGACTGTGTACATCAGCAATGAGGAATCCAAATATGAGAAGGGATTTATCTATGGGCTGTCCCTGAATAAATGAAAGATTTGCCCATAATTTATATTATGTTAAGTAGATAATTTGAGCATTTATCCTTCCATTAGACCAAATGAAACAAACCAACACCTGTCCCAAATGCAAATCAACAAGTGTAATCCGCATTAAACCATTCAAAGGCACCTCTACTTCAAATATCATCCAGCTGACAAAATGGGGAACAAAGGGCACATACTTCGAAAGGTATATCTGTACCTCTTGCGGATTCATTGAACAGTACATTGATACCCAGGACAAAACATGGCTTTCCTGGCTGGATGAACAAATACGTGAAAAGGAAGTAGATTCCGATTTCGTTTAGAAATCCTGCTTCACGACAATCCTGAAGTCTTCGAATTTTTGCATTACCCCAATCAGGCTTACCGTTTGACTTGCAGCTTGAAAAACAGTCTCCACTTCATCTCTGAACGCAGGATTAACTGCTACCAATAAGCCACCACTTGTCTGCGGATCACAGATCATATTCCGTTGCCTGTCTGAGTTCAATTTTATCTTATGCCCATAACTGGCGAAATTCCGGTTGGTCCCGCCTGGAATTGATCCTTGATCCATGTAAGCATACACCACATCATCAATTACCGGGATTTTATCAAAATCAATAACTGCCTGTGTACCGCTGGCTTCACACATCTCAATCATGTGCCCGGCCAACCCAAACCCGGTAATATCAGTCATAGCGGTTACCCCTTTAATTTTTCCCAATTGCTCCCCTATTCGATTTAAACGAATCATTTCCGCTACAGCCAGGGACGTATGTGCAGGATCAGCAATTCCTTTTTTACCAGCCGTAGTAATAATTCCAATCCCTAATGGTTTGGTTAGAAAAAGAAGATCACCGGGAGATGCCCCACCGTTCTTTTTTATATCGCTGATATTAACCCTGCCGGTAACAGCCAGACCGAAAATCGGTTCTGGTGAATCAATACTGTGACCCCCGGCCAGAGGTATACCGGCTTCAATGCATGTTTTTTGCGCCCCATTAACTACCCTTCCTGCAATCTCCGGATTTAAAATATTGACAGGCCAACCTAAGATCGCAATAGCCATCATCGGTGTGCCACCCATTGCATAAATATCACTTATCGCATTGGTAGCTGCTATTCTTCCAAACGTCTCAGGATCATCTACAATCGGCATAAAAAAATCAGTCGTACTGATGATCGCCGTACCATCACCCAGATCCATCACTGCAGCATCATCCCGCTCTGCATTACCAACCAAAAGGGATTCAAAACGAATGGATTTATTTCCTGCCTGGTCAAGAATACAATCCAGTACTTCTGGTGAGATCTTACATCCACATCCTGCTCCATGACTGTATTGCGTCAATTTTACCTCTGTCAATTGTTCTTTACTCATACCTCTAAAAAGGAACTCCGTTAAAAAAAAAATTTACTTCCCCAATCTTTTATTTGGAAACCTAACCAGATGTTCCATTAAGATTTCCAATCTCTTCAATATTCTCCACGCGCACCATTTTGTCTTTGTTCCAATGATTCATTTGAAACGCATATGCCTTATCATAATATCGAAGTGCAATAGATGCAGCTAATCGCAGATCTCCTTCTTCCAACGCATGAATTGCATTCTTGTAATCAAGACCTCCCAATCGTTCTCTTATTTTTTCAAAAGACAATTTTAGAACATCAACCGGAATATTGTCTGCATAATACCTGATAATTCTGTCCAACCGTTGTTCCGCATCCACCTCCACATGATACAAAACAGAATCTTTCATTTTGAACCAAAGCCCGTCCGGAACATACACTTTTCCTATACTCTTCGATTCATTTTCAATCCAAACAGGCTTGCCGGGATCTTTTGCCAGTAAAGTTAAGAACAGGTTGTTTTCAAATTGTTCATTGGAAGGTTGTTCCGGTTCGCCAATGGATCCAAATGCACTACCCTTGTGGTTTGCCAGTTTTTCAAGATCAATGACCTGGTGGTTTTTCAATTCGAGATCAGCAAGCATTTCTGTTTTTCCTGAACCTGTAAAACCACCTAAAATTTTTAATTCGTTCGGAATGGTATTGAAGTATTCTATCGCAGCTGTTCTAAAACTTTTATACCCTCCTTGCAATCTGCTGCAGGGAATATCCGCAAAATTGAATAACCATTGAATGGAACCACTTCGCTTACCTCCGCGCCAGCAATGAATGACAATTTTCTTTTTGGATTTCTTTCTTAGCTGTTGGACCTGATCTACAAGTTGGTTCATTTTGGGACCGACGATATTCAGGCCTTCCCTGAATGCGGCCTCCGCTCCTGTTTGTTTGTACAAGGTACCGACAGTGGCCCTTTCTTCATCAGTGAACAAAGGAATATTGTGTGCACCGGGAATATGTCCGCTGAAATATTCAGACGGAGACCGGACATCAATGATTAACCAATCCTGAAGATCAGCTAGTAAATCCTGGATCGAGATCACCTCCTGCATGGAAAGCAAAGATACATGGGTCTTAAAATAAAAAAGGAAGCTAACTTCTTAGCTTCCGTTAACAAAAGACCAGATTAGTATGAAAAAAACTCTACTTTCCTTTTAAATGAAATTCGTTTAATTGAATTCAGATAGGAAACGTTTAAGGACGCATGATTGGTGCTTCGGGTTGCTCCAATATGACCTTCTATCTACTAACAGATCGTATTTCTCGACAGGCGTACGAAACGGATCAATAGATCCATCTGTCCATATACTTTAAAAATAATTTTGCTGTATTGTAGGCATCATCAACTGCACGGTGCGGCGACCCTTCAAAATCAATCTCCGCATATTCTAGTGCTTTCTGAAGACCTGCCTCTCTTGTTAACTGATGCATCTTTGCATATTGCGCTTTGAGATCAATACTTTTTGGAAGTGTGGATATATCAATGTCGTGTGTACGACATTCCGCACGGATAATGTCCATGTCTTTATCACCCCATGTACAAATCAATTGTGGTTGATCATGACCTTCTATCCATTCCATGAAATCCGGAAATACTTTATCAAATCGTTTTGCCTTATCTACATGTTCCTGTCGTATACCCGTCAATTCAAGGCAATATGCAGATAATCTCGGATGGGCTGTGGGCCTAATAAATTTTTGAAAACTATCCAGCCAATCCCTGTACCCGTTCACTGTATAAGCAGCTAATTCAATGATCTCGGGTTCACGATTCATATGATTTCCCTGCCAGCAGGTGGCCTCTAGATCCAATACGATAAATATCATGGTCTGGCAGATTAAACGGGCTCCTCCGATTTTTCTTTTGCGTCATGGATCTTTTCCTGATCCCATTTAATCAGGTTTTCAAGTTCGTACCCTGTCAGCCTGTTTTGATAATAATACACCAGTGATGGATTTTTTGGAAGTATGTTTTCTTTATTTCCAAATTTCAATGGCAGTACCGCATGAAATGTACCAAGATGCTTAACACCATGCTGGATGATCTCATCTAAGGACAATGTGTGCAATTCAGTTTGAAGCCGGATCTCCCCTTTTCGTTCCATTTCTTTAAGCACATCAAGAAATTTTCCAAATGTCTCTCTGAACAATGGCAAAGGGATTGACAACAGATCAACCGGCAGACGGAGGAGAGCATACAGATCCATTGTCGGATGGATTTTCTTCATCAATTGGAATGCAGTGAAGGCTGCAAGATGACTGGTGAGCACCACATAATAATGATGATAATTTTCAACTACTTTCTCAGCCAGCTTTCTGGTATACACGGACTCACGCTGCCGGTTTGCTTCAATCTTTCCGTGTAACGAAAAGAATTCTTTTATATCAACCTTCATCCCTCTCTCGTCAACACTATTTGCCTGTTGGTCCAGCCTGTATCCCAACACATCCATGGGTTCACCAAAAGACAAATGAAATTCACTGCCCTTCGAGAAAAACTTCCATGCAAATGAAATAAGGCTTTTGATGGTAAGCGCTTTCTTCCTCGAACCGACATACTTTTCTTCACCGGTAGACTTGAGATGACTATTGATGAGTGTCTGTGCTTCAAGCGTACAATGATACCCTATGATCATCGGTACTACTATAATCTTTTGCGAACCACCTGCCTGATATATCGATCGCTGGGCAGACAACAATGAATTGAGTAAACCATATTTCAATTCTTTTTCAATCTCGCCTGATCGTGATCTTGTACCGCCCGGAAAAAACAAGCTGTTGGTTCCCCGCTCAAGCATCACCTGTGACATGATCTTTAAACTATCGAGATAGATCGGATTTTTCTTTCGCCTGTCGACACGGTAAGCACCAAGACGTGTCATATAAAAAGCAAATATCTCTGACTCATACAGGTTAAGACCTGCACCGTATGTAAAAGCAGGAAGACCTACAACAGCATCCAGCGCATAGCCGATCATGATGCTGTCAAGATTTGAAAGGTGTGTTGGAAGAATGACGACTGTGCCATGACCAAACATCTCACGGACATGATTGACATCCCCGTGAATTTTTATACGCTCATACAACTCAAGCTTCGAGCTCCACAATCGCCTGAACTTTTTACCTGCAGCAGCATTCAACAAACGTTTAAAAAACAGCGTCAGGAATTTTCGCGCAAAGAGAAATGTGCTCTCTTTAAAATTACCTGCAATCTCTTCTGTATACCGGTGTACAATTCGTTTAAGCAGTTCCGTATTATTTTGCAACTGTTGATCAGGTCGCAACTTTTCATTTGCTGTAACTTCATTGCGCACTCTTTTCCAAAACTGCGCTTCATTTGGCGGATCTACTTTCCAGGGATTTTCTTTCAGCCGTATCAATTCCAGATAACTGGCTCGTGAGATCAGGTCCCCTATTCGGTCTCCATGTTTCTCGAGGATGTGTTCAACCGTTTGTACATCGACTGCTGCAATAAGCCCTTCCCGGTCCTCATACAGATTGTGAATAGGCCAATCCTTGATTTCCGGAACCAGTTGAGGATATATCGTTGTGGTTGTTTTCTTTTTCACAGGGGCTGACGTTCAAAAATAGTATTGATATTGCTTATGTAGGTTAATATCTCTTGTCGGCCTGTCCCGAGTATACTGCTTGTCACAATGATAGGAGGCAGATCTTCCCATTCTTTCAATACTTCTGTCTTGTATTCCTCCAGTGCCGTGCTCAATTCAAGCGGCTTCAATTTATCGGATTTTGTGAATAAAATACAAAACGGGACCTTATGGGATCCCAGGAAGTTCATAAAATCTCTGTCATTATTCATCCTGGGATGCCGGATATCAAGTAACAGAAAAGTATTCATCAGGTTTTCCCGCTTGAGGATATAGGTATCAATCATGGCAGACCACTCCCCTCTTGTAGACTTTGAGATTTGAGCATATCCGTAGCCGGGAAGATCAGCTATGATCCAATCCGGATCACCGGTTGCCTTGAACAGATTGATGGATTGGGTCTTTCCCGGCTTTCGGGAGGTACGGGCGATTTCTTTCTGACCGGTAATAAGATTTATAATCGAGGACTTTCCCACGTTGGATCTTCCGATGAAACAGTACTCAGGATGCGGCAAGGAAGGGCACAGGCGGACATCCTTATAGCTTCCGAGGTAATCCACATGAATCGGCTGGTCATCCATTAAAAAGAGTTATTATGTATTAAATCAAGGTTAAATTTACGACTCCCCCGCCCGTTCATATAATCGTTGCCGAAATAAGGCGTTACTTTTGACATCGCGAAATCTCCTTATTATGAATCGCAAAGCACCCATTAAGGCATTACTTACCCTGTTTACCCTTCTTTTGTTTTTGCAGGTAAGTGTAGCCCAGGTACGTCCGGGTATTAAGTTTGGTTTATCCACACCCGATATTTCACCCAGGGATTTTGTAGTTTCTGATGGCAATGGTGTTCCGTATTATCACCTCTTTGTTGATAAGGCAAAGTATGGTGTGCATGCCGGAGCATTCATTCAAATGCAATTAGGCGGATTTTTTATCCAGCCTGAAATTCTTTACAATTCATCCAGCATTAATTACCGGCTTGATTCATTGCTTAATGACAATGGAGATGCAATTCTCAAAGATTCGTATAAGAATATTGATTTTCCAGTGATGCTTGGACTGAAGGCCGGCGTGGTAAGATTGGGTGGCGGCCCGGTAGCGCACATCCATCTAAATGACAGCGGTGTGTTCGGGGGCTACCAGGGATTTAAACCCTTTTTCAATGATCTTACCTGGGGATATCAGCTTGGGGTCGGCTTTGATTTATGGAAATTGCACATTGATGCACGTTATGAAGGAAATTTTTCAAACTTAGGAGACTATATAACTTTCTTTGGTCAAAAGTTTGATTTTGATACAAAAGATAATCGCCTGATTGCTTCTATCGGGTTTTCATTCTGAAAATGTAGTGGTTTACCCTATTTTATTAATGTATCATGAGCCATCATGACTGTTAAAATATTGTAATAATCCCTTATATTTAAAACATAGCAAACCAAAGTGGGTTTGATTTCCGTTATAGGTTTTATAAAACTGAGACACCCCGCAAATCCAACTTACAAAATGAAAAAATTAGTATTTCTTGCATTAAGCATAATGAGTGCTTATTCAATCCAAAGTCAAAATGTGGTGATGACTTTCTCCACCGGACTTTCTCCACAACAAACCCCTGAGACACATTTTATTTTTGTCAACCGGTCTACACCGAGAGATGAATTCACGTTTGATCTCGCACAGGTAAAAGCATCTTATTTCGTCGGCTTTGGTGCCAAGTATGATGTCCATCCTTTTTTCTTCGAAGCACAGGCGCAATACAACAAAAGAGAATATATCTACAATATCGAATACACCTTTCCCGGTTTTGGAAGGTCTGAACAAAAACAATTGTTGACAGAATCAATGAATGTTATCAATGTACCATTGACACTCGGCGTTGACCTCGGCATTGTAGATGTAACAAGCGGATTCCTTCCACAAATTGTGATATCCCAACAATCTGATCTCAACAACCTGGAAGGCTATAATCAAAATCTGAAATGGTTACGGTTTGGCTGGCACAGCGGCGTGGCTGCCAATGTAGGAGATATGCGTGTCGGCGTCAGCATGCAGATGGATTTCAATAATTATGCAGACCATGCATATATACGCAATCAAAATCTCTCTTTAAAAGGAAGATCAACCCGGATGCTGGGTACATTAAGCTACCAGTTCTAATCAGAAATCGAAGAACAATAAAAAAACCGGAAGACATCATCTTCCGGTTTTTTTATTCCATTTGACCCAGCAGAAGCGATTGTGATAATTCATCCATCACTTTTGAACGAAAGGTAGCATTCAACAATTTGATTGTTTCTTTTGATCTTGCATCCGTCCATGCAGCCAGTTGCTTATTTTTTCCTTTATCCATTTTATCTTCAAAATATTCCTTTGCTTTCTCTGTGATTTTTACAAGGAAAGCTTCATACTCCTGGCGTGTCCTCTCCCCTCCCTTTCTCAGAATAGAAACTAAAAAACGGTTGCCATTATATGTCCGTATGTCTTCCCTGAGATCCTCTATGTCATCATGGATCTCCGTGATAAGATCAAAAAATCGCCATGATTTTTCTTTCCAGAGATTCTCAAGATCGGCATGATTGTGATAGATCAGGTGTCTGATCAATCTTACATCACATGATTTGGTAGTATAAAATTTTCTGAATGATACACTTGTCGGCCATTTATCTTCTCTGCAGTTCTTTTCCATCAGCTCATAATCTTTTATTTCAGCGAGAAGATGGCCAATCGATTTTTTCTTAAATCCCATATTACGGAGCGACAGTTCAATAGACTCCCAATACTTCTTCGAACTTTGTTTTTCCAGGTCCCATCGGCTCTCAAGGTATCCGTCCAACATGTAGATTTGATATTGGAGATCAGTAAGCTGATCCATAAATGCACGATCTTTTGCCATATTGCTCATGCCTAAAAGATCATGCAGCCTGCGATAGGCAAACAGTTCATTAATTTTTTCTTTCGTTGCTTCTTCCACCGGGTATTTCTCTTTCACCATGTATGTTGAAACTGATTCTGTTTAGACCTGAATTATATTTTCACAATTCGCTTTACTTCAATACCATTACCGGTAAAGAATACCACATAATACATTCCCTCCGGATAAGCATGTAATGCTATTTCACCTTTGTACGTGGTATCATACTTTACAACAGTACCATTCAAAATAGCCTCTCCACCTGCAGTAAAAACCGTATACTTTAAAAATACAGGTCTTGCATTAAATAATGCTTCGATCCGGAACAGATCCTTTCCAGGGTTAGGTGTAATCTGAATGAAATTCTCAGTATTTGCATTTACCGTACCTACCATTGTGGAAATTGTTATCGAATCAACAACAGTGCAACCTACACTGTCTTTTGTCATCAATACATAATTTCCGGGTTCAAGCATTGTAAACACAGAGTCGGTAATAAATGAACCATTGTTAAGACTAAATAATACCGGGCCAATTCCTCCAACTTGTGTCACATGAATTTCACCCACGTCACCACCTGATGCAGGCAGTGTTGAAACTAATGTCTGCAGCGAGCATGCATACACCACAAAGTCAACCGAATCACGACACCCCGCATCATCCACCACCAGCATATTATATGTACCCGGGGCTACATTTGTAAACGTACCATTAGCCTGAAAATTCTGGCCACCATTAATACTATACATGAGCACGCCAAGTCCGTTGGCCACATCACCCACCACAAATGCATCTCCGGCACCAGGCATCGATTCTTGTTCTACACCTACTTCCAGTTCGATAAGACATTGTGAGGAGATGCAGAATTGATTTGATTCAGCTTCACCAAAATTTGCCTTGATTATGGAGGCAATGATGTCGCCTTCTTCATTTAATATCTGATAAGATCCTTTTACACCCTGGGCAGACATTCCATCCCCAAAAGCATCGCGGACAATAAATGTATAGCACTCTTCAGGATCGACACAAATTGTTTTTGAATATAGATGCCTCTCTTCACCGAAAGGCCCGTCCGATGCAATGATCTGGTTGGTATTGTCACGCAATTCCCATGTTGTTTCTTCCGGGAAATTATCGGTCATCAAATTGATTGTAATCAATGCACCTCCCGGGCTTGCATCCACTACCCACTCTATTTCATTATTAGCCGGAATTTCATCTATTGCACCATTAATGTCCAGTAAAATGATGCGAATATGATTTACACCCTGTACTATACCTGCAACATTAAATTCAAAAGAGGTTTCCTGGCCAGGTGCAATAGAGCCTTCCCATTGAACTGTGTCCACAATTGCATTTTCCAGGAATACAATTATCCGCGCTGTGGTAATTGTATCTGCACCTAGATTGCGCAAAATGATGGAACTGACACTCGTGTCACTACACAGAATCGAACCTGTGCCCGGTACGATGTATTCTAAGGCAATATCCTTATACGCAGGCCTGCTTACGATAAACGAAAGTGTATCATTGCGATGATTACGGTCTGTATCCAGTGATGTGGCAAGTACCAGGTCATAATTACCCGGAGCAGGAAAATCAAGCCCCGTCATGAATGTGTGACAATAAGTACTATCCGGCTGAAGACTATCAATCAGGGCTGGTTCAACGATCCATGCACCTCCATTAAATTGATACGCTAAATCAAAACTATCAACCGTTCCGATACCCCTGTTTAACACGCAAACTGTCAAAGGTTCATTTAATCCAAGCTCAGGACTGTTTTGCGGTGTCACTAGTGATACTGGAAAGATATCTATCGAATCCCTGCCTGCACCGAATGTTACTATCCGGGTAGACCAGTTTCCACCCGGGACGACATATTCACCTGCAAACCAAAAAGTCTGATCATTGGAGGGATCAATCGACATGGATGCATAATCTCCGTAGCGTGAAGAACCAACACTTCCTCCACCTGTGGCAAATTCAATCTCTTTAAATGTCATTTGACCAGGGGGATCCGATGCAAAGCGTCCTGTGTACCGCAATGAAGGAAATTTGGATGGTCCCGAGATGGAATATGCAAGTCCTATATTTCCCTGCCCATCCATCCCGATGGATGACATAAAACGATGCAACCCGTCATCTGACCCTACTGTCCCCTCCTGGAATAAAGTCCATTCTTCATTTTCCTTCTTTTGAAACTCGACCCAACGTATACCGGCTACATCACCTCCTGTCACATCAACCATAAAACACAACACAATCGATTCATGATTTCCAAAATTCCGGTACATCGCTTTGTTTGTAATAATCCATTCAGCCCCGTCTATCCCCTGCCCGTTGGGTTGCGGTATACATGAAAAACCACCTGTATTTTCCGTCTGGCATCCGTCTGTATCAAAGGGGGCAGTGGCAATCGTTATGATCTCAGCATTTGAATTGGCCGAATTGTTCCAGTCGATATTTATTTTATGTACCACGATGTGATCGTGATCTGTTGATCCCCAATCGTCGTCATTCAGTTTGACCACAATACCGGGACTATTTGCGGGTGGAGGAGTCATCCCTTCCCAATCAACAGGTTGACCTACTTCAAACGAAGCGCCACCGAGTTTTGGAACTGTGAGGCGCTGAAAACGAACTGTATCCAAACCACTTAGAAGGTCCTGGCGGTTGATTGCATAGATCGGTGCACTCGAACCGGATTCATTGTCCGTCATAAAATAAGATTCATTCCATATTGCATATTTTGGAAAATCAGGAAATCGCGGTGTTTGAAATGTGTATACATCCCAACTGCCACGCGGGTCACCATCATGCGAGATAGCAATCAATATTCTGTTACTGGAAGGGAACTCCGTGAGGAACCAGCGATTGGCTTGCTGATCAAAAAGGATAATCGGGTCACCTGCAGAAGATTGTTGCACCTGGCTCCAAATCGAATTGGCTGAAATGATACCACTTGCCGGTGTACCTGATTTTGTAAAAACCCTGAAAAAAGTGGCATTGACAATTTCTAAATAAAAATCCCTTCCCACATCACCATTTACATCTGGTGGCTGCGAACCTGAAATGGACTCATCCAGACCTTCAAAATTCAAGCCCGGTAGGATTTCATTTTCAGCATCCCGAAAATGTCGTGCACTGAATAGCGGATCAGGACCTAAAGGAAGTGAATTTGCGGCGTGTAGATTTAAATTCCGCCGGCCGGCAAAATTGGGAACCACATTAGGTTTCGATTTCTCCCATGCCTCCAGTTTTTCATTGTCGGTCGAACTCATATTAATGGATTCACGCAATGGACGAGTTGTTCCCAATTTAAGTACGAGACTGTTTTCTGCCGTATAGTATTTCTGAGCACCTGCAGGGATTGTCAGCATTACTACCAAACAAAAAAGCAACACTATGGAATTGGGATTGAAATCGTTTAACCGACCAGGTACGGAGAGCACTTTTTTCATACGTCAAAGCTATCGAAAAAGATCAATTCCTTCAGAATCTATCCGTAAAAAGCATTGATACAGATTCAATGCTGAAGCCCTGGTTTACAAATTAAAGGAGAGCAATTGTGTTCCGCATAAATAAAATCAACAGTTCGGAATTAAATTCAATTTCAATTATTGTAACTCCCAATGAAGGAGTAACAATTAAATCCTACAAAACAAAAATTCACATTTGCAAAACCTATTTTTCAGGTATTTCTATTTTCAAAATTAAATTTGAAATGCAGTTATAAAAAAAAATAGATTCATTACAATAAATCATCCTTAACTTTGATGTGCATAACAAAGCAACCAAACTATCAATAGTCAATTTATTAAGTTGCTTTCCAACAAATTATTTTTTTCACTAATTAAAAATGAGTCATGAGTAATGATCCTGAATTGAAGGCTATGGCCGAAGTCTATGATGCATTAGCTGGTTTGAATGCTGAAACCAGAATGAGAGTCTTAGATTGGGTATTGGCTAAATTAAAAACTGCACCTTCTTCCGGTGCTTCCGCAACAGGTAAAAAACGTGGTCCGAAACCCGGGGCCAAGAGAGGTCCGAAACCAGGTAAAAAAAGAGGTCGTAAAGCAGCAGCTAAAACTGCTGATGCGCCATCTGCCGGAGCTAAGCGAGGACCAAAGCCCGGCAAAAAACGTGGCCGCAAACCTGGCGCATTGAAATCCACAGGTAAGCGTGGCAGACCAGCAGGAACTGCCAGGAAAGCAGCAGCTAAGGGTGGCAGACGAGGTCGTCCGCGCAAATCAGCAGCCGCAGTTTCCACTGATCTCGGATGATCTGAATCATTCAACAATAAAAAAAGCCCGATGAGTATTTCACCGGGCTTTTTCTTTTTATCCTGCTGATCAGTTAGAGTATGATCAGCTTAAACGGATAGATATGATTGTCCTGGTTGAGAAGTATGATATACAGACCTTCCTTCAGTCCAAGAGGAGCAAGATTCCACTGCCCGCTAGTCGTCATCTTCTGACTTGCAAGCATCTTTCCATCAACTCCCATGATCGAAAGTGTTGCATTGGAAGAAGGAATTGAAGTCCATTTGACCTTTACATCACCATGCGCAGGATTCGGTGCGATGGATATGTAATCAGGCCATGCAGATTCCTGGATAGAAGTAGACACACTTACCACAATTGGATCCGGTGCAGCAAACGAACAACCATTGGCATCTGTAATTACGAATGAATAATTACCTGGTGCAAGGTTATTAATTGTATTTCCTGTCTGCCCGTTGCTCCAGCTGATCTGATAAGGAGCTGTTCCTCCGGACGGATCAAGCGTAATGCTGCCATCCTGCTGATTTGAGGCTGAGGCATTGGTAATATTCACATTGCTTATGCCGATCAATGAAGGCTCTTGGATGACAGCAGTATAGGCAGTAAGACATCCATGTGCATCCGTAACCGTGAGGAGGTAATTTCCACCCGTAAGTCCGGTCAGCGATGTTTCCTGGCTTCCGTTTTCCCATGCATACAGATATGGTGCCGTACCACCAAAGGCAGTGACATTGATGGATCCATCAGAATCTCCATGGCAACGTAGTGAATGTATACTATCGGCAACCACTAATTCTTCAGGCTCAATGATCGTGAACAAGCCTGCTGCCAATAAACAACCGTTTGAGTCTACAACAGTTGCTTCGACAATTCCACCTGGCAATTGATTTATAAAATTCTGAGGCTGCAATGCAGATCCATTCCATGAATATAAATACGGACCTACCCCGCCAATGACATCCAGTGTGATCGAACCATTTGTTTCACCAAAACACTGATTGTCTACAACAGAGGATCCATTCACCTGGAGGCTTCCGGGTTCCAGAATCGTGTACTCATCAATAAATACATTTCCACTGTCATCAGTCAATACCAATTGATAATTACCGGCTGGTACACCACTGATGGAGGAGGTTGTAAAAGTAGTATCGGCATTTGTCCACAAGTAAGTATATACGCCGGAGCCACCATTCACATTAAGGGTTATGCCCCCGGTTGATGCTCCATGACATAATACATGGGTAATTTCTTCATCCACTAATATGACACTGCCTGAGAAGGTAACTTCAACAGACTGACATGTCTGATCCACACCACATCCGTTTTCAACAGAAAGACAAACCTCATAGGTACCCGGAGCAGCATACGTATGCACGGCATTGACTTCACTCGATGTAGCACCATCTCCAAATGTCCATGACCAACCACCTACATTCGAACCCGTTGATGCATTCATTACATTAATAGAAAGCCCAGCAGATAAATATTGAAATGCAGCAACTGCTGGTAGCTGATTATTAACAACTACAACGGTGTCATGATTTGGACAATTGGTTACTGAATTTACAACTGTGACAATATAGGTACCCGGCTGATCTACTACAGGCTGATACGTATTTCCTCCTGACAGGATATGACCATTGCTTGTTGACCAGGTTATTGTGTTTAACGGATCACCGCTTCCCTGCAGGGTAACCTGGTGAATATCACAATCCACTCCCTGGTTTTCACCGGCATTTACAGCAGGTAGAATGATGTTTGCATTTACAACTTGTGATTCAGCAGTGATACATCCTGAGAAAACATCTGTGACCATCAGTGTGTAAGTACCGGGTTGATCAACAGTTATTGTAGCTGCATTTGCATTAGAAGCCATGTGGCCATTAGCCGTTGTCCAATGATATGTAAATTCACCATATCCACCAGAAGGATAACCGGTGATTTGCGTTGTAAGTTGGGTACAACTTAATTGTGGGCCCTGGATCAGGTCAACGGTTGGTGCATCGGCAACAGGGATTTCGAATTCCTGCGTCCAGACGCAACCATTATCATCGGTGATTTCAACTTCCACTGAGCCAGCAGGAAGATTGACAATCATATTGCCAAATACATCACCCTCAGAAGAAGACACTTCATAATTACCAACTCCACCTGCTATATCAAGTATGATGGTACCATCTTCCTGATCGCAATTGTCTGGTGTGATTTCAGCATCGGCTTCTAATTCATTAGGCTCTGTGACACTATAGGTCTGGATAAGAACGCAATCATTATTGTCTGTTATAGTTAATGTGTAAGATCCGGCAGGAACATTATGCAGATCCTGGCTGGATGACCCATTGCTCCACTCATATTGATATCCGGGGGTTCCGCCATTCACATTGAGATTGATGTTTCCGGTGGATGAACCCGAACACAAAACTGGTTGGATACTTAAACCGGATACACTTACAGTTGATGTGGCGCCAGGAACGACAAAATCCACAACAGACATTTTTCCATAAGCTTCAGTAACCGTGACATGGTATGTACCTGCACTCAGTCCTGAAATCGTCTGTGTACTTCCTCCGTTGCTCCAGTTATAAGAGTAAGGCAGATTGCCGCCCGTTGCTTCAACGGTAGCTGATCCCTGACCTGCGCATAATGCCGGCTGGATTCCATCCGGGTGAGCTTCCATACCACAACTTGTAATAAAGCTGGCCCAAACGCTTGCAGGGACCTGACCTAATTCATACAACGTATGGTCGCTGCACACTGCATACAATGTAGGGTAATAATTGATGTCGTAATTATTGGCTGTGTTATTACCGGGCGCAAGATCGATCAGTGGAAAATCAATGTTTGCAACCCAGTTACCCTGTGAGGCCGGGGTTAATCCAAGCAGGTCATTCATCCCTGTAGACCAGTCTGATTCGATGTAAAAGACCTGGGCATCGTTGGCTCCGTTTGGACCATGTGCATTCCAAAATGTTTCCAATGCACCGGATTGCATGTAATTCCAGCAAGGCCCACACCATGTGGCAGAAAACTCAATCACCACCATTTTGCCCTGGTTGAGCAAATTGTACAACGTATGCGTATTTCCATTAATGTCCGTAAGGGTCCAGTTAGGAGCAACGGTGCCATCAGGAAGTTGAGCAGATAATGGAGAAAACGTGGTAAATGAGATTACCACCAACAGAGTGAGAAGGTGTTTCATTATTAAGAATTTTTCGTTTAGGCTTGCTAAAAATAATTACATGTATTGAATTCACATAATATTTAAGCTTCAGAGTTCAACATAATTCTAATTTAGTTTCAAAACGTGGGGCGGGTAAACCGATCAAGGGGGCACAACCTTCTTCAAATTGGACTATTTTCAATTAAAATCAAAAAGTAAAACATGAGCGCTGAAAAATCCGGAGAAGAAGAAAACAGCCTGTTACAACCTGAAACCCGTTATGAGGAAATAGATTTTAAAAAGGAAAACCTCAACCTGCTGACCTGTCCCGAATGTAATCACATGCTGAGTGGAAGTGAGATTGACGGAGACAAATTGCATGCAAAATGTAATAATTGCAATCATGAATTCAGAATTGCTTTTGATAGTTCTGAGCATGCCATGGTCCCCGAATTGCTTATTCCGGAAGGAATAGAAGAATTGAAGCTTCGATCAGAATTGGATCTAAGGTTGAACTGGAAGCAAACGACTTCGAAAGGAGGAAGGTGGTTTATCATGTTATTTGCAGGATTATGGAATTTGATCCTTCTGCCGTTTGTGATTGGCGTTATCCTCTCTGCCGAATGGGGCATACTTTTATTTATGTCACTGCATCTTCTTGTTGGCCTGGGTTTACTCTGGCATTTATCGACCATTTATATGAATCGCACATCGATCTCTGTCACGCGGGAAAGAATACGTATCACGACAATCCCGCTGAAGCATCCGGTCTGGAGAGATAAGGAAATACCTACAAAGGATATAGAGCAACTTTACGTTTCGAGGTATATACAAAGCACCAATAATGGTGTGCCTAATTATGCATTTGCCCTCTATGCAATCCTGAAGTCAGGTGAGAAGAAATCACTTATACGGGGGATGAACCAGGAAACACAAGCGTACGTGGAAAAAGCAATTGAAAAATACCTTGGTATAAAAAACAGCAAGGTCACCGGGGAGGCTTATTGAACATGCCGGATGGGATGCCAGTAAAATAAAAAAGCTGGGTGATTCACTTCAGAACAACCCAGCTCTACAAATTATAATCCCATGAACATATCCGTTTTTGTATTTAGAAGATCAAAGGCTTTCTGTTTTTCTTTTTAAAAGAGGATAGAAAGTTGGTTTTTTCCACCAACCTTCTATCCATCAGAATTATAATCCCATGAACATATCTAAATTTGAATCCGATACTTCTATCGGTTCGAAATCATTTTCTTTCAATTGATGATACAATAATCAGGAGAATGCAGAGCGTGGACAAGTACAAAAAAAGACAATTGTTACACCAAAATTAACCCCATTCACTTTGACGCTTTTGCATAATATTTTGAATTTCAATGTTTTATAATAATATTTATATCCTTTATAGGTACTTACTGTGAAAATTTAAATAAAATAAGCTTGTCTTTTCTACAATATTTTCAATAAAAAAAGATCAAAAAAAGGGTCGATTCAACTCAAAAAGGACTTTTAAGTTCTGGTTTAACAAGAATGGAACTATCCGTCAGCGTCAAAAGGAAGGCAATCACATCGGCTTTTTGAGCCTCAGTAAGATGTAAATCATTCAAAAAGGGACTTTTGTTAGGGGATGACTTACCGCCGCTGGTATAATGCTCCATTACTTGTTCGATCGTGGTGAAGCGGCCATCATGCATATAAGGCGCAGTAAAAACAAGGTTTCTTAAACTAGGAGTTTTGAACTTCCCATTGTCGATTGCCTTCCCGGTGATGGCGCCCAGGCCTTTATCTGCAAAGCCCTGAAGATCAGCAGATTCCTGTAGCCCGTTGTTAAAGTAATCGGTAGCCCCAAGTAACGGACCACTATGACAATGCCCACATTGGGCGTCCGGCAGATCATGATCAAGATTGAAATACATCAGGTATCCATTGATCTCGCTTTCATTTAAGAAAATCTCACCCCGCAAATACCGGTCATATCGAGTGTTTCCACCGGAAATAAAGGTTCGTTCAAATTGGGAAATAGCTTTTGTTACAAGATCCTTTGTAATTCCGGATGATCGCGTGATTCCAAACGCTCTTCTAAAATCAGCCTGGTAGTCCTGGCTACGCTGAAGTTTCTTTTCTACATTTTCCCAGGTCTCCCCCATCTCAATCGGATTTTCAACCGGTTGTAATGCCTGGAGTTCCAGAGACGCCGCCCTTCCGTCCCAAAAAAGGCCATGATAATTAAACCCAACATCAAGCAGACTCATACTGCTTCGGCTTGTTTTACCCGCCACCCCATTACTCAGAGCAAGATTGTCCGTAAAAGATCTGGAAAGCACATGGCACGAAGCGCAGGAGAAAGAACTATCAACCGACAGGATAGGGTCATAAAATAATTTCCTTCCCAACCTGATCCCGTCAACCGTCATCATATTGTCAAATGGCTGCTCCAAAGCAGGAAACCCGGCCGGAACCTCTGCATTATAGGTAACCGGTGAATAAGGAATGTGGGTCAGATCAATGTCCTTGCCATCGGGCATATCAATTGTGTCATGACATTGAGTCAACCCAATACACAACAAAAAGAAAATGTAAAACCAATACGGTTTGCGCATGAAAATCATCCGAAGCAAAGTTACGCTCTACTGAGCCAGCGTGATGGCACTTGCAAGATTCGCTAAGATCTGTTTTATCTGAACCGTATCCTTGGGATTTGAATTCAATGGCATCGATTTGATATCAACCCCGTTTAGGATCGTGTTATAATCAAAATTGATCTCGAGATCCTTGTTCTTGCCATCTTCTATGGTCAATGGTACAGTGGCGTCAACAATCCGGTATAGTGCATTAGTTCCGGTATGGTATGCAAATCCTGTGTCAAAAGCGCCGTTTCCGTGGGAATCGAGCCGGCCTTCCACTTTCATAAAAATATAACTGCCCCACACCTGCCAATAATTGACCGGGTTGCTCAACGGATGGGAGGAATTGAAATCTTCAGGCTTTTTATCATTCAGATCCTGTGGCACCCCAATGCCAAACCGGATTCCTGAATATGTTTTAGGCGTCAAACCGTTAATTCGCATAGTATAACCTTCAGTGGCATCATTGTCATTATCAAAGCTCAGATCTACCAGTTCAATATCTTTCAGTGAGGTCGAAACGGATTGGTCATTTAATACCAGGTCTGAGATGTAAAAACTCAAATGCGTAAACATGAGTTGTTGTTGCCCTGAAAATGGCCTTGGTGAAATCATCGAAAGCGGACCATCATCGTACTGTCCTTTAAAATGAATCGTAAGACTGCCTCCGGTAGCAGGATCATCTTTACAACCGGCCAAAACGATCAGGGCCAAAACTCCGATCCAAAAAACTGATTTTTTCATGCGGTAAATATTGTCAAAACCATAACGAACAGGCAAGACAGATGTTTTCCCCTGGTCATCACGGAGTCTTGGAAAAGCTTCCCTGGATACCCGAGAGCAAGGAGGATTCAAATGAATTAATATCATGTACATCCACCTGCATAAACCAGGCAGCATAGTCCACAGTAACATTAAGTGTAGAAGATTTTCCCGGGAGGAAATCAACATCGTACTGCATCCGGATGGGCCTGAAAGTATGGATCAGGAGCGTATCAAGAATTGGATGAAGCAGGTCCCTCTGAATTACAAGCTTTATATCTGCTCTTGAACCGGATGTCGCATCCCAGAGTGCGTTCTGATTCGTAAGTACAAAAGGAATGTCAGTTCGTGTGGCATCAACACAATCCAGTGCATCAACAAGGCCAAGGAAAAATGTCAAAGAATCAATTTCAGGTGAAGCCCTGAAAGTGCCTAAGGTGTAGGTAAAAGTTCCCGTGTCGATCAACACAATATCCGGAGTATATACTACTTCATTATCTGAACAGGTAACAGATGAACTATCTATTGTAAATTCTCTGCCTGTATCATCTTTCCATGTCCATGAGGATAAAAAATACTTTAGATCCCTGATGCGAAAAGGTATTCCATTTCTATCGAGGAGTGTGTCACCCGGAGTAAAATTATTGCCATTCACTTTTTGTGATAATACGAGAGACAGTGCAGGATAGGTACAACAATCACTGCATGGCTTGTCTGCATTCAGATCAAAGTTTGAAGCGGACAGTTCCAGGCACCCCTCTACCTTACTTATGCAGCTTTCTGTTGTTGCCACAAGCACACATAACAGGAAACATAATTGGATCGGTGGTTTAAACAGAAAGACTCTTTTTATATTCCGAGACAAGACGCTGGATGATTTTTTTAACCTGGTGTGAAAATTCCTTATTGAGCATCCACTGATAATATTGCTGATCATTATACAATACCTCTGCAGCGGGCCGGCCCATATACTTTCCGAAATTAAAAACGACAGTTCCCTGGTGATCGTATTTCAAACGTTGTGTAGCGTCAAGAATATTGACGTCGTTTGTAAAGGCAGAAAGGGATTTGACATCATTCCGGATTGGTGTTTCTATAATCTCTCCTTCTTCAGGTTCAAAATCTTTCCCCTCGTATCGTTTTAGCTGGCCATCCAGTACTTCAATCGTGGCCCGGACATCTTCCATTGCATCATGGGCATTGACAATATTTTTCTGGCAATAAAACTGGTATGCAGCGGATAGTGTACGTGGCTCCATCCTGTAAAAAATACGCTGCACATCAATGGTTTTCCGATTGTCAATGTCAAAATCAAAACCAACCCTGGCAAATTCTTCCATTAAAACTGGAATATCAAACCGATTGGAATTGTACCCGGCGAGATCCGCATCACCAATAAATTCAAAAATCTCTTTTGCAAGTATCTGGAAAGTAGGCTTGTTGGCTACATCCGAAGGTGTAATACCGTGTACTGCCATTGCTTCTACTGAGATTGGAATTCCGGGATTAATCAGGTAACATTTTTCTGCAGGAGGAGATCCGTCTTTATGATACCGGATCATCGCCAATTGAATAATGCGGTCCCGTATCACATTAAGACCGGTGGATTCAATATCAAAGAAAATAAGGTTCCTTTCGAGGTGAAGATCCATTCAATTACGATTTTCCTTTTTTATTAAAGACCCCTTCTGATTCTGCCTGCTCACTGATACCATGCAACTGAACAGGATGAGGCTTTTTGCGTAGTCGCATATTCAGTACTTCCACCAAAAGTGAAAATGCAATTGCGAAGTAGAGGTATCCCTTTGGAACTTCACCAATTTCAGACTTCCCAATTTTGACATGACCCAGGTGAGCTGCTTCTGCGATAAGCATAAATCCAATCAATATCAGAAAGGAAAGACCCAACATTTGGATCGTCGGATGCTTATTGACAAAATTTCCTACCGGTCCTGCAAACAACATCATGATTAATACTGATATAATAACTGAGATGATCATCACTACGATATCGTTTGTGAGACCTACCGCCGTCAGAATTGAATCAAATGAGAAAACGATGTTGATAAGTGAAATCTGGATGACAGCTTTTGTGAGAGTTGTTTTTACCGATGGTTTTCCTTCATTCGTTTCAGGTCCGTGTCCTTCCAGTTTGTGATGGATTTCTGTTACACTTTTATACAACAGGAAAACGCCACCTGCAAAAAGTATAAATGACTGGCCACTGAGTGCATAAGAAAAGAAACTTCCGCTACCGGTAACAATCGGTTCAGAGAGAGCAATCAGGGCTGTAATTCCAAAAAGCAAGATGATCCGGAAGACCATAGCCAGGATGAGTCCAAGATTTCTGGCCTTCGGTTTCTCAGCTTCAGAAAGGTGATTGGAAGTAATGGTTATAAAAATAATGTTGTCCACTCCCAGGACAATTTCAAGAAAGGTCAGTGTAATAAGACTTACCCAGACTTCAGCAGATGAAAAATCCGGCATGGTCATTAAAGTAAACAGGGTCATTGGCGATTTGGCTTTGTGTGGCAGCTAAGATCGGAATTTTCATCACTTTACCATGTTGTTTAGAGCCCATATCCAGTATGTATCTTTAGGCGGATTTTTTCTACAACAAATACATAATGGATCTCTCTCGTTTTTCAAAATTGACCTTTATAATGCTCGTAATGAGCTTATTATCATCCTGCAAGCAATCCGGCGAAAATGTCAGCCCGGAGCCGTCTCCCGAAAAAAACACAAGTGTAAAAACGGATGCAAAATTTTCACTTATTTCTCCCCAGGAATCCGGGATATCATTTACAAATGACTTCAAGGAGGATTTCAATTATAATTTTTACAATTTTCCATACATCTACAATGGCGGAGGCGTAGCCGTCGGGGACATCAATGGGGACATGTTTCCTGATATTTATTTTACCAATCCGTTTGGGAAGAACGCGCTCTACCTCAATCTTGGAAATTTTAAATTTCTTGATATCACTGATCAGGCAGGGGTAGCTTCCGGCGAAGGTTTCAAGACAGGTACGCTGATGGCGGATATAAATGGAGATGGCAAACTAGACATTTATGTATGCAGGACCGGCAAAGATGATCCTGATGCCAAAACCGATCACGCTTTCATCAACATGGGAAATAAAAATGTGAATGGTGTTCTTATTCCTGGATTTGAAGATCAAAGCAAAAAGCTTGGACTGGATGATAAGAGCAATACAAACCATGCCTGTTTTTTTGATTATGACCGCGATGGCGATCTTGATCTGTTTCTGTTGAGTCATAAAACTGATTTTTCAGAAACCGCCAGCATTAAAATGCAACTCAATACTGACAGTACCAAATCACGGATTAAAACCCGGCCATCTCCGACGGAGTCAAACAAACTTTATAGAAATGACAATGGCCAATTCACTGAAATCGCCCGTGCTGCCGGTCTCGAATCCACGGCATTTGGACTGAGCGTAACGACTACCGATTTTAATCGGGATGGCTGGCCTGATCTTTATGTAGCGAATGATTATATCGAACCTGATCGCATTTATATCAACAATAAGAATGGAACATTTACAGATCATTACAATGACTATCTAAAGCATTCCAGCCAGAATTCAATGGGTTCAGATGTGGCGGACATCAATAATGACGGCCTGGATGATATTATGGTTCTTGACATGAAGCCGGAAGATCCGATTCGCTATAAAACCCTGATCAATGTAATGTCATATGATCGTTACAACATGATAGAGGAGTCGGGATATGGAAGACAGGTTGCCAGAAATGTATTGCAATTAAATAATGGGAACAACACCTTTAGCGATATAGGACAATATGCAGGTGTGGCGGCTACGGACTGGAGTTGGGGATCCCTGATTGTGGATCTCAACAATGATGGATGGAAGGATATTTTCATTGCCAATGGTTACCGCAGAGACGTAACCAATTACGATTATCTCAATTTCACTTCGGATTCCATTGCGCGTACCGGAGGAATTAACAATACGCGATACAAGGATATCAGTGAGGTATTGAATCTTATTCCGGAAGAAAAAATCCTGAATTATCTATACATCAACAATAAATCACTTGGATTTATTAATGCAACCAAAGATGCAGGCCTGACTCAACTTTCGATGTCAAACGGAGCTGCATTTGCTGATCTTGATAAAGACGGTGATATGGATATCATTATCAATAATGTACAGGATCCGGCATTTATCTACAGAAATGATATAACCGGAAATCACTGGTTGCAAATTGATCTTGTACTTGCACATGGCAATACGGATGGAATTGGCTCTTCAGTAGATCTGTATGCAGGGGGTGTGCACCAACATGCCATGATGATGACAAACAAAGGATTCTATTCTAGTTCAGAACCCCTTATCCAGTTTGGCCTTGGCGATGTAGCTGCCGTGGATTCCATCCTCTTGCAATGGCCCGATGGCACAATGGAAATAATGAAATCGATTAAACCGGATCAACGTATCATCTGGAAGAAAGGAGCAGGCGCACCTTATAAAAGAAGTACAACTTTCACTGATCGCACTCTATTCACAACAGGCTCTCCCCTTCCCGGCTGGAATCATGAAGAAAATACTTTTGTCGACTTCAAGCGTGAAAAACTTATTCCTTATATGTTTTCATCCGATGGACCATGCATGGCTACAGGGGATGTAAATGGGGACAGCCTCGATGATGTATATATTGGTAATGGTGGGGGTTTTTCAAAAGCATTATACATCCAGACAAAAGAAAACACCTTTGTCAAAACCGATAATCCTGCATTTATCAATGATGCTCCATATGAAGATTGTGGATCCGTATTTGATGATATGGATGGAGATGGCGACAATGATCTCATAGTAGCATCAGGAGGTAATGCACGCAATCAGAATGATCCGTACTACATGAGCCGGTATTATATCAATGACGGAAATGGAAAATTTAATCGTGTAAATGATTTTCCGATCATTACCAATAATGCAGGAGCAGTGCTTTCATTTGATTATGATAAAGATGGCGACAAAGATCTGATCATCACGGGCAGGACCATACCCGGAAGATTTCCTGAAATACCCAAGAGCTATCTGTTGAAAAATGATTCCGGAAAATTTACTGACGTTACAAAAGATGTATTCCCTGCACTTGAACACCTGGGAATGATCACGGATATCAAGACAGGAGACCTGGATGGTGATCAGGCGGAAGAAGTTGTTTTTGCAGGAGAATGGATGCCCATTACTATTTTCAGTTATAAAAACAATTCGTTTGAAAATAGAACAGAATCATTTGGGTTGAATGCAAGTACAGGTTGGTGGAAATCGGTTGCTTTGGCAGATATTGATGATGACGGTGATGTGGATATTGTGGCAGGCAACATCGGGCTCAATCACCGTATGCAAACCAGTGAAAAATATCCTATCACTCTTATTTCTAAAGACTTCGATGGCAATGGCTCGCTTGATCCCGTTTTGAGCTTTTATTTTAATGGAAATCTTTATCCATTTGCAGGTAAGGATGCTCTTATTGGACAGATCCCGCGATTAAAGAAAAAATTTGTGCGGTATACACCATATGCAAAGGCCACCATCAATGATATTTTCACAGCGGATGAGTTGAAGTCAAGTACAAAGCTCACTGCTAATACCTTTGAAACCACTTATTTCCAAAACAACAACCATTCGTTTACAGCGAAACCTCTTCCTTATCAGACACAGTTAGCACCGGTATTTGACATTCTCATTTATGATTATGATAAAAATGGAAAGAAGGATATTCTGATGGCAGGAAATTTCCTTTATTCCGAAACTGAGACAGGCGAGCTTGATGCAGGTAACGGAACTTTACTTTTACAACAATCCGATGGCACTTTCGTGTATGTCCCAAATGTTGACCACGGTTTTTGGGCACAAAAAGAAGTACGCGTAATGAAAATGCTTAAAAGAGCGGATGGAAAAATGGAAATCCTGACAGCCAATAACAGGGGTCCTGTTGAAATCCATGCTTTGAAGTGATGTTCTATGAGTAATCAAACTGCGTTACATACGGATTCTTTACGAGGTGGTGTTGCACCATCGACTACACACCTGTCGAAGGAAGTTCTGGATCTGTCGGCTTTTGTAAAAGATCCTTCCAATTCACTTGTAGACCGGCTTGAGTCCTACGAGGATATCATGAGTATTGAGATAGGAGATACCCCGCTGATGCGAATGCGAAATGTGGAACGCGAAACCGGGCTTAAGCAACTCTATCTGAAATTTGAAGGTGGTAATCCATCCGGCACACAAAAAGACAGGATCGCGTTTGCACAATGTCTGGATGCATTGCGCAGAGGATATGATACAATCACCATAGCTACCTGTGGCAATTTTGGAGCTGCATTGGCACAAGCTGCATTCCTGGCAGGATTGAGCTGTATATTGTATGTACCAGAGTCTTATCATACCGATCGTGTATCCGAAATGACATCTTTCGGTGCAGAAGTTTTTAGATTTCCGGGAAGCTATGAGGATAATGTATATCACTCCCAGGACCAGGCCAGGCAACATGAATGGTATGATGCAAATGCGGGTGGTAAAAATGCAAATCTGCAAATCAATGCATATGCCGAAATTGCTTATGAAATCTATGACGTCCTGCGCGACGCACCAAAAATTGTAGCGGCACCTGTCAGTAACGGAACTATGCTTGCAGGAATATACAGAGGATTTGTAACACTTTTTCGCAGAGGCAGGACGAGCCGCATTCCGATTATGGTTGCAGGGTCGTCGTACAAAAAAAATCCAATCGTTGAATCCTTCCGATTGGGATATGACGCGTGTGTGGATCTTGAAGAAAGTAAGATTACCGAGACCAAAATCAATGAGCCCCTTATCAATTGGCACAGTTTTGACGGGGATGAAGCTTTGTATGCCATTCGAAAAAGTAATGGTTATGCTGCAAATGTGACAGATGAACGCATGATCCGCTATGCCAAAAATTTAAGAGAAAAGGAAGGTCTCCAGGTATTACCTGCTTCTACTGCAGGATTGATCGCGTTGATGGGCATGCATAAAACAGAAGCCCTTCATTCAGATCGATTTGTCGCAATTATTACGGGAAGGAAATAAACATAAAATCGAAAACCAATTATTGTTTACAATGAAAATGATGAAAGCTATAGTTTATTGCGGCGGAGCATTCAATACACCCAGTGGAAAGACAGCCCATGGATTGGTTCGGTTCACGGAACGATATGAAGTGCTCGCAGTAATAGATCCTACTTACGCAGGTAAAGATGCACGTGAAGTATTGGATGGTATCAAAACCGGGATTCCTGTTGTAAATGATCTGGATGAAGCTATTGCGATTGCAGGCAAACATGGCGGAGCAGATGTGTTCGTCATTGGATTGGCACCGGATGGAGGGCGTCTGCCTGATGATGCAAGGAGGGTCGTCAGACGTGCTGTTGAATCGGGCTTTCATGTAGACAGTGGCCTCCATGATTTTCTTTCAGATGATCCTTTTATAGCACAGGCTGCCAAAGAGAAAGGGATCAAAATAAGAGATATACGGAAGCCGCCAGAACGAAAGGATCTGCATTTCTTTTCGGGCAAAATTGAAGAAGTAGATTGTCTCAAGCTCGCTGTATTAGGTACTGATTCTGCTATTGGTAAAAGAACTACAGCATGGATCATTGTGCATGGCTTAAGGAAAGCCGGCTTTAAAGCTGAATTGATAGGAACAGGTCAGACTGCATGGATGCAGGGAGCGAAATATTCAATTGTGCTCGACTCGTTGATCAACGATTTTGTTTCAGGTGAAATTGAACATGCTGTACACGAAGCATGGAAACACGAACATCCTGATGCGATCATACTCGAAGGCCAGGGAAGTCTCATGAATCCGGCCTACCCGGGTGGCTTTGAATTACTGGCGGCAGGGCGACCCGATTATGTCATTCTGCAACATGCTCCCAAACGCCTGGAATATGACGGATTCCCGGGCTATCCATTGCATTCACTCGATCATCAGATAAAAGCGATTGAATTTATTTCAGGTAAAAAAGTGATTGCAATCACCGTCAATCATGAAGACATGGGTTCAGATGAAATCGGACCAGCCTGCAACCAAATCACAAAAGACACAGGTCTGCCTGCATTCGATGTTTTACACAATGGACCCGATGAGTTAATTAAAGTGATCCTTCCTTTAGTTCATCGAAAAAATAAATAAGCATTCTATTGAATTAGCTTATCACCAATATTAAACTTCTGCAAACAAGACACCTTCACCAGATATGAAAATAATAGCATCGACCTGTTGGGTTCAACATTTTATTCTGAAAGAAGGGTACTCCATTGCATATGAAGCGGACATAAATTCCTGTGACAATGTATTCCTGAGACTTGAAACGGATAATGGTTTTGTTGGGCATGGGATGGCAGCACCCGACATGATGGTGACGGGTGAGGATGCAACTTCTGTTTCGAATACATACAACAATCATATTGAAGCCGTGATGAAAGGAGAGGATCCTTTTTTTTACAGCAGGTTGTACGAAGAGTTAAGAGAAGCCATCCCGGGTCAATCATCTGCCCTGGCCATGGTTGAGATAGCTTTGTATGATATCATGGCGCAAAAAGCAGGTGTACCGCTCTATAAATTCCTTGGAGGATTTAAAGAAAAGATCATCACGAGTGTCACCATTGGAATAATGGACGATGCCACGGCACTGGAACGTGCAAAGAAATTAGTTGACCTTGGAATCAAGACCATTAAAATCAAAGGTGGAAACGATGTAGAGCGCGATATCCGAATTATTGAGAAAATGCGTGCTTTGATAGGTAACGATATTGGCTTGACCTTTGATGCCAACCAGGGATATAGTCTTATTGAATCCGCACACTTTATTCGTAATACAAAAAATACAAATCTTGAATTAATTGAACAACCGACATCGCCGGAACTTACATCGCAATGGCATCTATTACGCCAGGAAGGAAATGTCCCGATTATGGCGGATGAAAGCCTGAAAAAACTTTCTGATTCATTTACCCTTACCAGCCGGCAGGCCGTGGATTTCCTGAATGTTAAATTGATGAAAGTGGGTGGCATTACACCTGCATTGCAGATCAATTCAAGCGCTCGCTCTGCTGCGGTTCGTTGTATGATGGGTTGCATGGATGAAAGCAGCCTGGGTATTGCAGCCGGGCTTCATGTCGCTTTAGCGCGGCCTAACTTCAGCCATGCTGACCTTGACAGCTGGCTCGATATGGAAGATGATCCTTTTGATGGATTGGTGACATTGAAAGATGGATATCTGTATCCACGCCAGGCGCCGGGTTTGGGAATTCAATCCTGATATAAATCGATTAATCAATTTTTCCTGCTTGAGACCAGAGATCGGTCCGGAGGATATCCTCAATCGTTTCAGCTCGCCGGATTAATTTCATTGCCCCATTATATACCAATACTTCTGCAGGCCTGGTTCGTCCATTATAATTAGATGACATTGAATAACCATATGCACCCGCATTCATCAGGCAGAGTATATCTCCCCTTCTGATTTCAGGGATTGATCTGTTTATTGCAAACGTATCTGTTTCACATAAATACCCAACCACATCATACAGTTGTGGCTCTCCTCCCGGGTTTGAAAGATTCACGATATGATGATATGCACCATAATTCATGGGTCGCAGAAAATGGTTAAACCCCGATTGCACATACACCATCGATATGTCACCAGCATGTCTTACACCTGTAACTTCCATTAGAAGAGATCCGGCAGCACTTAATAAAAATTTTCCGGGTTCAAACACAAGTGCGATGTCCTTTCCAATTTCCTGACAAAAAGTATTAAACCGTTCACTTACTTTTTTTCCAAACGATAGCATGTCCAGGGAAGCATCATCAGGATGATAGGGAATTTTAAATCCTCCCCCAAGATCTACATGATCCAACGTGTTCAACCACAATTTTGAAACTGATAAAAGGTATTCATAGGCTGCATCGAAGCTTTCACTTTCACCGATATCAGATCCAAGATGCATATGCACCCCCGTAACTTTAAGTGATAATTTTCTTGTCAAAGCAACTATCTCTTTTACCTGGGAGGATGGTATTCCAAATTTTGATCCTTCTGCGCCTACCTGCAATTTTGTATGCCCTCCTGCAGTGATACCCGGATTAAATCTGAGTGTTACTTCCTGGCCCGGATAATTTTGATCAAGCCATTCCAAAACATGCGGTTGATCCACGTGAATGTGCACCCCATGTTCGATTGCAAATCTATATTCATCCAGTATTACCCCACTGGGCGTAAACCCAATCGATGAGGGAGGAATTCCTGCTCTTAATGCCATTGTAATCTCACCGGGTGACACGGCATCGATACCGCAGCCCTGCTGATACACATGATGTAAGATTGCTATTGTATTCTGTGCTTTGCTGGCATACCGGATTTCAAGACGGGGAATTTCAAAAGCGGTTTTTATTTTATTTACCTGGTCCCTGATCACATTTCCATCGTACACGAAGAGAGGGAGACCATGACGGTCAGCAAGAGAAAGCAGTATATCCGAAGAAATGGATGTCACCATTCAAGTCAATCTATTGATGATCGTACAAATATTTGAAGAATTGCTCCATGCCCGTTTTCACAGGTCCATTTCCACCTCTGAAATCATTATTCATCCAGGCGAAAAGCAACGTGTGTCCTGATTTGGTTTCCAGAAAACCTGTCAGGCAATAGGTGTTTCGTAGTGTACCTGACTTTGCAAAAATATACGGTTGTCCTTTCGGTCCTTTATAGTCAAGGCTAATCGTTCCTGTCTCACCCCCGATTGGAAAAAATGATTTAATGTATGCAAGACCATGCTCTTTAATCATTTTGCGTAACACCCACACGAGTGAGACCGGAGTCAAAAGATTATACCTGGACAGACCTGAGCCATCAATCCAATTGATGGAATCAGGTAAATCATCCAACGGACCTTCCAAAATTTGCTCTATCATTTCCTTTTCATCCATCTTATCCGTTTGCTGCATGGAACAATTCAATAACAATTGTTCAGCAATAAAATTGTCACTCTGCTGCATCATCACTTTCACCAGTGAATCCCTGTCAGAACCATTTATGTGCAGTCTCGAACCGATAAGCGGCACATCCTGCATCGCGATATCCTTGCCCAGGGCTTCTCTCCACATCAATCGCATATCATTTTCAAAGAATGCAATTGGAACGGTCAGGTGCGACTCAGGTAATGAAGGCCTGTAATGGTAAATGTATTGATTGCCCCATTCATTACGTTCGGCCTTCTCAATAGAATCGGGTCGAATCGAAAGGAGCTGATTAAAATAATGTGGTATTACTGTAATCGTATCCTGATTGCGATCAATCCAGAGGCGGTTACCATAAATGGGAAATGCAGTTCGTTCGCATTGATAACTATAAGAGAAATCATCCCATGCCCATCCTTTGCCCAAACGAGGCGTTAGAAATTGTGCATTAGAAAATACAATGGTCTTATCTGTTCGCCGCAGAAAATCAATAAAGGGAGATTCGGCATGAATATCCGGATATAATGTTCCCGGATCACCCCCACCCCAAACGATAAGCGTATCCCCTTTTACCCGATAATAACCTGCTGCAATTTCCTTATCAAGGTAATGAAGCGCCGCAAACATGGTGAGGACTTTTATAGTGGATGCAGGCGTGAAATAATTTTGTTCATTATAATTGAAGATCCACTCCCCTTTGTTGAAATCATAAATAGATAGTCCGGTGTGATGTTTCGATTTTAAATCAAGACCTGCCCAGACCCTGGCCAGTGAATTCTCTTGTGCCTGTAACGCAGAGCTCGCGGTTCGGCAAGAAGAAAAAACCGATACAAAAACGGTCAGCAACAAAATGAAATATGTTCTTGTTCCCATTCGGGCACTAAGTAAATCATTCCGTTCCGATATTTTTACCCTTATCCCGTTTATCCTAAACATGTAGCGCAATATGGTTGACTTTCAAAAAGATGTGATTGAAAAGAGTTTTACAGCCCCGGTCCTAGTTGACTTTTGGGCACCCTGGTGCGGACCTTGCCGGGTCCTGACGCCTATTCTTGAGAAAATAGCAGAAGAACAAGCTGACAAATGGTCACTCATAAAGATCAATACAGAGGAAGAAGAAGACCTTGCTTTGCAATACCACATATCAAGCATACCCAATGTCAAAATGTTTTATCGGGGTGAGGTTCACCAGGAATTTTCGGGATCGCTCTCGAGGCAAATGATTTTGGACTGGCTTCAAAAAGTTTTGCCGGGAAGTGGACTTATTGCACTTGACAGGTTTTTGGATAGCAATAACAATCCTACACCAATTGACCTAGAGAGTCTTTTATCCGTCCATCCTGACAGCAATGAAATCGCTTTTGTGCTTAGCCAAATCTATTTATGGGATGATCCAGCCCGCAGTCTTGAACTCCTGTCAGGAATAAAAATGGGCAGCCCTTTTTACCAACAGGCTATACACATCCGGGACATTGGACATTTTTTAACATCAACATTTGAAGAACCAAATCTGGAAGAGATAAAGCATCAATTGCTGCAGTCTGAAATTGAAACTGCTATCAAGCGTAGCATATCATTACTTTCAAAGAATAAAAACGCAGGAGATGGTCTGCTTCAAAAAGTGGTGATTGGAATTTTCAACTTGTTGGGTTCGAAACACGCACTTACCATTAAATACCGAAAACAATTTGATATGGCTTTGTGGAGCTAACCAGGATAAAAAAAGCTGGCTACGCATTATCACTATTTTTATGCGCGACGGCATTTGGGTCATACTTGATGACTAAATGGATCCACAAAGAGCGACTGAAGCGAAGGTTCCAGATGTAGATTATACCGAGGAAAACCAACAAAATCAAAAATGAAATTTCAACCTGTATCCCCAATACAAAAATATTGAAACACACCACAATGAAACTTACCAAGGCTATGAACAGGTATGATATAAACATCGCCCCGTAATAAAACCCGGTCTCTGGTTCAAATTTTTGCCCACATACTTCACAACGCGTAAGCATTTTAAGCGGTTTCCTTAAACTAAAAGGGGTCGAAAACATCTTCCCTGATCTGCATTTAGGGCAAGTGAGATTAAAAATACTTCCGAAGAGACTCATTGTATAATAGGTAGCATGAAATGCAAAAGAAAGAAAATCCCTGCAATCAGGTTATATAAAAGCAATGCCTACTTTCTAAATCCAATCGACTGCCGCTGGAATCCCAATAAGTTTTTCTCCCTTACGAAATCTTTGACATCTTCATATGTAATCAGATTGGATTGGTTTTTTACATCCGAACCTGATTTTGCCAATCGCAGGTTTTGATTTTTTATCACATCCTGGATGATCTGACGAATGCTCCTTGCATTGCCAAAATATTTGTCCCTATAATCATACAGGAATTTAAAGAAGGCAGTCAGATGTTCCAGGGCTTTAGGAGATATACGCATTTCCTGCCCGTTGATCATACTCATGGCGATCTCATTTAGCTCAGCAGGGCTATAATCCTCAAACCGGAGTATTTTATCAAATCGGGAGCTTAATCCCGGATTTGCCTTAAGGAATGCTTCCATGTTTTCAGGATATCCTGCGGCAAAAACAAAAAACTGACCTCGCTTATCCTCCATACGCTTCAGGATTGTCTGGATAACCTCATTTCCAAAATCGTGTGTGTTGCCGGGTGCATTGGACAATGCATATGCCTCATCGATAAACAGCACTCCACCCATTGCCTCATCAATCTTCTCTGCTGTCTTCAGTGCGGTTTGGCCCACATACCCAGCTACCAAACCCTGCCTGTCCGTTTCCACCATATGCCCTCGCTCCAGGATACCTAATGCTTTATAGATCCTTGTCAAAATCCGGGCTACTGTTGTTTTTCCTGTGCCCGGATTACCGATAAATACAGTGTGCATGTAAAACTTGTTGAGCACGCTTCGACCGGTAACCTGGTGATACCGCACGATGTCAACCATCTCTTCGATTTGTTTTTTCACCCCACTGAGTCCTGTCAGTTCATTCAGATCAGCCAGAGCCTGTACCAGGAGTTTTTCATCAACGGGTATAGCCGGATGATCAGAAGTATTCAACAACCGAATATGTTCAATATCAGCTGCAGTGATAATGGATAGATCTTCCCGGGTAGGATCAAGCGCATGAAAAGAATTCATAACACGCAATCCGAGCGAAACTTTTGCTTTTTCAATAAGATCATTGATGAACCGTGCATTTCCAAATGTCCGGTCACGATTTCGATATGCTTCAATGATCATTTCATCTACCAGTTTCTTTGCTTCCATTGAAAGAACGACTTCTTTGTCCCTGCAGGAATATATTGCTATCTCTGAAAGATCTTGCGGCAGATAATCTGAAAAATGATAATGAATCTTAAATCTGGATTTTAATCCGGGATTTGAATCCAGGAAGTATTTCATTTCCTTTGGATATCCTGCCACGATAACAGCCATATCCCCCTGTCCGTTTGACATTTCTTTCACAAGAATTTCAATCACCTCACGACCAAAGTCCTTCGTATCATCATTTGCACGTGCAAGACTATAGGCTTCATCAATAAACAAAACACCTCCTCTCGCTTTTTCAATGGCATCTTTCGTCTTTGGTGCTGTCTGACCTATGTATTCACCGACGAGATCAACCCGATCTACCTGGTGTACATGGCCCTTTGTCAGAAGTCCCATATTTTTGTACAGCTTACCCATCATTCCCGCCACAGTAGTTTTGCCTGTGCCCGGATTGCCTACAAAAACAGAATGAATATTAATATCCTGTCGTTCAGCGAATCCATTTTCTTTCCTCAACTGAAGAAATTGAAGGTATTGTGCATGTTCATATACTTGTTTCTTAATTTCCTGCAGGCCGATCATTGCGTTGAGATCGACCATTACTTCTTCGAGACTTTGGATGGACGTTTCTTCGGTGGGAAATTTGGCTGGTCTGTAATCAGGCAATAAAACCTGGCTATTACCTTCTTTAAAATCTTCTCCAACCTCAAAAGGGACAACGGCTACCAGCTTGTCCATGAACACAATCTCAGCTGTATATTTTCCTTTTCGCCAGGAACCTTTCACGTTCGATCCCCACCCGGCAGTAACTTTTACTTTTTCATCTCCTTTCTTGATTGTCTGCAATCGCGTCACCTGCCCCTTGAGTTCGCGCGCTTCATTATAAAATTTTGTAAACAATTCGCATTGCCATGCATCATGCATTTGGAGATTCTGAAAAATCACTTCCGAATAGATGTAACGTGTCTCCGCACTACTGAAAGCAACATAATAGTGGCGGTCATCCTCTCCTACATCATCATACTGGCCTTCATAAAGACGGAGGGATTGTAAAGCAAGATACCGGGGCTGCCCGTTGAAGCTGGTGTCACTTTCCTCGATATAAAAATATTTTGAGCCAACTTTTTCATTATCAATGTAAGCCTCCCAACAATAAGCTCCCTTTTTCCAAAATGAACCTTCCTTTTTATTACCCCAGCCTTCCCTGATATAAACGATGCTGTCGTACTTACTCACATTGCGCCTGATTTGCAACCGGCACAATTCCTTTCCGGCCCTCTTCATGGACAGGCACCGGAGGGTTACTTCTACATCCCAGCTTTCAACATCAAACTGCTTATTAAAAAAAGATAGCTCGGCATACACGTATGATGCTTCAAGACGATCATATACCTGGCGGTACTTTTTCTTATTGTCCGCAAGCCATTCTGTCGATGCATATACTTTCAATTCTTTAAACTTATATGCTCTTGTTTCAGGCTGTTGCTGTGTGGATTCTTCCATAATCTTTCTAAATATAAGACATCCGGTGTCTTTCTCCAAAAACACGCAAAAACAATTCCAAAGGCATTAAGGGCCAAGTGAATATAATAAACAAGAAGAAAGAGTTTATATTTTGCAGACCGGTATGATATTTCATTTTTTTCAACTTATACGATGGCCCAATTTATTGATGCTTGCCGGTATTCAATCTTTAGTATATTTCAAATTGATTGAAAATGATCAAACGGTCCTGACACTGCCTTTATTTTTACTCCTTGTGTTGATCACAATGTTGCTTGGTGCCGGTGGCTATGTAATAAATGACTATTATGATGTTGCCATCGATCGTATAAATAAACCAGGCCAGGTAATTGCCGGAGCAATATGGAGCAACACAATTGTAGTCAGAATTTATTATGCAATTCTTGCAACAGGTGCACTTCTGTCAATCTTGTTTTCAGCAATCCTGGGCTTGATTCCTTACCTTTTTGTCTATGTCATTGCCGCAACAGGTTTGTGGTTCTATTCCTATGCACTAAAATGCAGGCCTATTGCCGGAAATCTTTGGGTCTCTCTTTTTTGCGCAGGGGTTATATGTATTCTCATGGTTCCGGATTATCTTCTTGATCCAACACATCAGGTCCGCATTGAATTTTGGTACTATGTAATATTTGCTTTCCTGACCACCTGGTACAGAGAAATTGTAAAAGACATCGAAGACAAATCAGGAGATGAAGCATCTGGCTGCAATACATTTGTTGTAAAGCGTGGCCTGTATGCCGGCAAAATCATGGCATTATTATTTAGCCTTTTACTCCTTGCATCATTGCTTTGGTGGGATATGAAGGAAGACCGGATGTGGTTAAATTTTGCCTTTTACCTTCTACAGGGATTAACAATAGGATCAATGGCATTGGTGTGGTGGGCAAAATCCAATTCATACTATCATCACGCCTCAACCCTGATTAAGATTGAGATGCTTCTGGGAACTGCTTTATTACTTTTAAATTAGCTTGTCATTATTCATGGAATAAACCAATACAAGAATGTTACAAATCAAAACGCTACAGGACTACCATAATGCATATCACAAAAGCATAATTGACCCGGAGGTCTTTTGGGAAGAGCAGGCATCCTCCTTTAGCTGGATGCAACAATGGAGCAAAACCCTGGAGTGGGATTTCCACACAGCAGAAACAAATTGGTTTATCGATGGAAAATTGAATATCACTGTCAATTGTCTCGACAGACATTTACAAACACGGGGAGACCAGCCTGCTTTGATTTGGGAGCCGAATGAACCCAATGCAGCAAACCAAATATTAACCTACAATGAACTTTTTACGGAAGTTTGCCGATTTGCCAATGCGTTGCGGGACTATGATATAAAAAAAGGAGACCGGATCTGTTTTTATATGCCGATGATACCTCAACTGGCCATTGGAATTTTAGCCTGTGCCCGCATTGGAGCAATACATAGTGTGGTATTTGCAGGGTTCTCTGCGACATCTCTCGCAGACAGAATAAAAGATGCATCCTGCAAGATGGTTATCTGTGCAGATTTCAATTTACGAGGGCCCAAAGTATCACCTGTCAAAAAGATAGTGGATGAAGCTGTAGCTATGGGTTGTGATTCGGTTCAAAATGTAATTGTATTTAAACACACCGCTGATAAAATTTCATGGACGAATGAGCGTGATCTCTGGTGGCATGAGATTATATCTTCTCAACCCGATCAGTGTGAACCTGAAATGATGGATAGTGAGGATCCATTATTCATACTGTATACTTCAGGATCTACAGGAAAACCGAAAGGTGTGGTGCATTCGATTGCAGGCTATATGGTTTATACCAGTTTTTCATTTAAAAATGTATTTCAATACAGGCAAGGTGAAATCTACTGGTGTACCGCAGACATTGGGTGGATTACCGGGCATAGTTATATTATCTATGGACCCTTATTGTCCGGTGCTACTACCCTGATGTTCGAAGGGATCCCTTCTTATCCGGATGCATCCCGGTTTTGGCAGGTCTGCGAAAAATACAGCGTGAATATTTTTTATACTGCACCTACTGCCATTCGATCGTTGATGGCTGCTGGGGATCATCATACCGAAGGCCATGACTTGTCATCCCTTCGTGTGCTGGGTACAGTTGGAGAACCGATCAATGCAGAAGCATGGCATTGGTATCATGACCGCATAGGAAAAAGCAAAATCCCGGTTGTAGATACTTGGTGGCAAACTGAAACAGGCGGCATACTTATCAGTCCGATTGCCGGAATAACAGACATGAAGCCATGTTATGCATCTTATCCATTGCCCGGTATACAACCTATATTAGTTGATACATCGGGCCAGGAAATTGTGGGCAATGATGTTGAAGGGCTTCTTTGCATTAAATATCCATGGCCATCCATTATAAGGACTACATACGGGGATCATGAACGGTGCAGGCAAACGTATTTCAGTGTTTTTCCGGGGTTGTATTTTACAGGTGATGGAGCAAGAAGAGATGAAGACGGAAGGTACAGGATCATCGGACGCGTTGACGATGTGATCAACGTCAGCGGACACCGAATCGGAACTGCAGAAGTTGAAAATGCAATCAACAGCCATCCGAATGTGGTGGAAAGTGCAGTGGTTGGTTTCCCCCACTTGATTAAGGGCCAGGGAATCTATTCATATATCATCAGTCGAACTATCGTGCCCGATGAAGAGAATTTTCAACATGAAATAAACCAGTTGTTGGCGCGGCTCATTGGACCTATTGTCAAAGCAGATGTAATAATGCTGGTAAGTGGTTTGCCTAAAACAAGATCCGGAAAGATCATGCGCAGAATTTTGAGAAAAGTAGCTGAAGGTGACATCTCTAACCTGGGAGACACTTCCACGTTGTTCAATCCTGAAATTGTGGATGAAATTGTTTCAAAATCTAAACTCTAAATCGGGATATGACGAATAGATTTCCTCCTGTTATGCTTGCTTCAAAATCCCCAAGGCGACAGGATCTGTTGAGAGCGGCTCACATTGATTTTAAATTGATTGATGTTAATGTGGAAGAAATTTATCCACCCGATATGAAGGTTGAGCTCGTACCTGAATTTCTTGCAAAAAAGAAAGCAGAAGCAGCGATGCCTCTCCTCGAAGAAGGCCATATCATTCTTGCTGCAGATAGCGTGGTGATCCTCAACGGTGAAATATATGGTAAGCCTGAAAACAGGCTGGATGCCATCGCAATGACAACGATGCTGGCAGGCCATCACCACACCGTGATCACGGGTGTGTTTTTGTGCGATCATCACAATGGTTTTGGTTTTTCTGAATTTACTGAGGTTTGGATTGAGGAGATGTCCACGGAAGAGATTGAATATTATGTTGACCACTTCATCCCTCTTGATAAGGCAGGCAGCTATGGTATCCAGGATTGGATAGGTTGGGCCAGGGTTTCGCGCATAGAAGGTTCATACGCCAATGTCATGGGTCTTCCTGTTCACAAAGTCTACGATATCCTCAAAAACTGGAAAGAAGAACAAGACTGATTTTCACTGTTTACCATTTTCATACCTGCAATAGCCCTGGTTGCCAAAGGATAATGTTTGGTTAATTCACCATTTTCATTGATGATAACCCAGATTTTTCCTCAATCTTAGCAGGATGAAATACCTGTTTTTTTGCCTCCTCACCGTTCTTTTTTCCAACACCATCAACGCGCAAAAGGAATACAACATAGCCTGCATTGCCTTTTATAATGTTGAAAATTTATTTGATACGATTGATAGCCCGGATACGGATGATCTTGAGTTTACGCCACATGGCTCAAATCTCTACAATACGCATGTCTACTATGACAAGCTTTCCAATTTATCGAAAGTTATAAGCGAGATTGCAACGGATTATTCACCGGATGGCGCAGCCATACTTGGGGTTTCTGAAATCGAAAACCGCACCGTCCTCGAAGATTTGATAAAGCAACCCAAACTTGCAAATCGCGGTTATAAAATATTGCACAAGGATTCATGGGATGGTCGTGGAGTAGATGTGGGTTTTCTGTATCAACCCAAATATTTTACACCCGATACCGTATTTTTTGTTCCGCTTCAGACCAATGGTACCGGCGATTCTGCCAGGTACTCCAGAGATATACTCTTCGCCGTTGGAAGGTTAAATGGAGAGAAAATAGTACTTACCGTCAATCACTGGCCTTCACGCAGGGGTGGCGAACAAACGACAGCACATTTGCGTAACCGGGCCGCCATGATCAACCGCAGAGTATTGGACAGCCTGTCACAAAATTTTCATATTGAAAAAGCTGTTGTTATGGGCGACCTCAATGACGATCCGATCAATGATAGTGTTCATAAATATCTCCGGACAGGTCGCTCATTGAACAAGCTGAATGTAAAAGAGATGTATAATCCCATGGAGGATTTTTATCGCAAAGGCCTGGGAACAACGGCTTACCAGGATGCATGGAGTCTTTTTGATCAAATCATCCTAAGCCAGCCATTAGCCCTTGATACCAAAGGCTTCAGATTCTACAAGGCAGGGGTATATAATCCTTCCTACATGACGCAGAAAACAGGGACATTTAAAGGATACCCGTTGCGAACATATGCAGACGGAGCCTATGCCGGTGGCTATAGTGATCACTTCCCTGTATATGTTTTACTGATCCGGGAAAAATCATGAAGGAACCCATGATGTTGGACCAGGCATTTCATGATATTCTGCGTGAACTGGAACGAAATCAACATCATTATTTTATAACCGGGAGAGCCGGCACAGGAAAATCCACCTTGCTCCAGCTTTTTAGAAAGACAACCGGCAAGAAAGCGGTCGTCCTTTCTTCCACAGGCATTTCCGCTCTTAATGTCCAGGGACAGACGATTCATTCCTTTTTCCAGTTCCCTCCAAAATTGCTTGTTGCAGGTGAATTACATTTCATCCGTCGGTTAGAAAATTTGTTGAAAACAATCGAAGTCATCATCATTGATGAAATATCCATGGTCAGAGCAGATGTCATGGATGCAATAGATATTTCACTCCGGATGCACCGGAAATCTCAAATCCCTTTTGGAGGTGTACAAATGGTATTGTTTGGTGACCTTTTCCAGTTGCCGCCCGTCGTTTCAGGTGCAGAAGAGAAAAAATATTTCAACACTGTCTATCCAAACCAATATTTCTTTTCCGCTTTTGTATTTCAGTCAGCTGTCCTGGAAAAAATCGAGCTTACGAAAGTCTACCGGCAGAATGAACGTCACTTCATTCGCTTATTAGATGCCATACGTACCCTGCAATTCGATTATGATGATCTTGAAGCCCTTAATGAACGATTCTTGCCGGATGCGATCATTGAAGAACCTTTCCTGACTTTATGCAGCATCAATGCTTTGGCCAATCAAATTAATTCACAACGATTATCCTCCATCCCGGAACCATCCTATTATTTCGAAGCCGATGTGAAAGGTGATTTTAATCCGAAGTTGTATCCCACTGAATACAGGCTTGAATTAAAATTGAATGCCCAGGTCATCCTGGTAAGAAATGATCCTGAGAAAAAATTTGTAAACGGTACATTGGCCACTATAATTGAAATCGATCCTGAACATATAGTAGTTGAAATTAAACTGGATGAAGAAAAAACACAACGACTGGAGTTGCCACGCATGACATGGGAGATTCAACGATATAGGTACTCAGAATCTGCAGACAATAAAATTGAATCTGAAGTCACAGGAACTTTCACGCAATATCCCATTAAGCTTGCATGGGCAGTTACCATTCATAAAAGCCAGGGAAAAACCTATGATCGTGTAGCCATTGATCTGGGCAGAGGAGCATTCGAACATGGCCAAACCTATGTTGCCCTCAGCAGGTGCAAACGACTTGACGGGGTTTATTTAAAAAAACAATTGACACCGAGGGACATCCTGATTGATCAACAGGTTGTTGATTTTTACGAAAGTATACGTTGAGTCCAAAAATGAAAACAAGATGGATCAATTACCACTTTCTGTACTCTTGTCCATTTCACGTAACAGGTAAATCCCTATTAGGCCGCTGAAAATATCAATGAATGCGTGTACAATGATCACAATCCACAAGGACTGACTATAGACAAAAATACCACTGAACAACAGGGCAAGAAAGAAAATTTTGATCATAGATTTCCATCCCTGGTATCCATGCAGAAAAGCAAACAAAGCCGAGGAAAACAAACAGGCGATAAGAATTCCATTGAGCGTATTCCCTGTCCAATAGGTAATATAATGGATCAGGTATCCCCGGAAAATAACTTCCTCCCCTATTCCTGCAGCAAAGGCAAGAAATGTAAAATGGATTAACTCATTTTTATCTGCTGGTATAAATGAAAATACTTTTCTTCTTTCACGAAATGTCTTCTCTCTCCATCGACGGCTTCCATATTGAAAGAAAATATCACAGAAATAAAACAGGATCACCATCAGCAGAAATAAAATGGCAAGCCCATTCCAAACGGGCCAGTCAAATCCCAAATCAATCAATCTCCGGCCCGGGAGCCGCCAGGTGGTGGCTACAATCAATCCAAAAACAACAAGGAGCAAACCATTGCTGTGATAAAGCCTGATTTTATCCTGCGGCAATAACTGAATTTCTTCTGTGGATATCTTTCGGGATGTAAATGCCATTACAGGGGCGAACACACAAATGATAAATGCCATCACGTGGTCCCAGGTATGCATTTCATATAAAATCATGTACGGACTCATCCGCCGTAAAAATAACCAATGAAACCAGGTATACATCCGCATTTCTGATATTTAGATATTTGCCATCCTTTCATCTCTTTGTATCTTGGCTTTGACAAATCTTTAAGCCAAATGACTGTTTCGAAAACCCGCATGCAAAGACAGGTGCGCGATCGCAAGGACCAGAAGAAGTTTTTTATTGTTCTCGGGATCCTTACCCTGGTGCTGATTCTCATCCTTTTCCTGGTTTACAGCTAACCAGACGCTTTCTTGAAACTTAATCTTGATATTGGGATTTCCAGTCCACCGGGCTGGATTAAGGTTGTATTGGACGACTTTAATTCTTTTTTAAAGGATCATGCGGATTGCGAACGAAAAGCATCAGCCACCGCTATGAGCCTTGTAGCAAAATACCCAAACCGGATCGAGATCATCCCCGAATTAATTGAAACAGCGGTTGAGGAACTGGAACATTTTCAACAGGTGTATGCCATCATGGAAGCAAAGGGAATACAACTTGCCCACACCATTCATGAGGATCTTTATATTAAAGCCTTGATGAAGGCGCAGCATGATGGTCTTGAGGAAAGATTTCTTGACCGTCTGCTGATCGCATCCGTGGTTGAAACAAGGGGTGCTGAGAGATTCAAATTAGTAGCGGATCATATTGAGGATGAGGCTTTGAATAAATTTTATAAAATGCTGTGGACCTCTGAAGCCAAACATGGCCACATCTATGTCAGGATGGCGCTACACTATTTTGATGAAGCAAAAGTTTACGACCGCCTGAAATGGTGGGTTGATAAGGAAGCCTCCATTTTAAGTGATCTTCCTTTGCGCCCGGCACTGCATTGATCAGTACCTGATCTAATGGGCAGTAGGTACTTTGGCTGCAGATTTTTCGAAAACATCTCCCCTGCGAGTTCCATTCCGATAAGCAAGACACGCTTTGATGAATGCAACAAACAATGGATGTGGTTTTTCTACCGTGCTTTTTAGCTCAGGATGATACTGGGTACCAAGGAAAAAAGGATGATTTTCCAATTCCATGATTTCAACCAGCCTGCTATCCGGATTTACCCCGCTTGCAATTAGTCCATTTGCTTCAAAGTCCCTGAGGTATTCATTGTTGAGCTCATACCTGTGCCGATGTCGCTCATAAATAAGTGTAGATTGATATGCCTGATTTGCGATCGAACCTTCCTTGACCTCACATGCATAGGCACCTAATCGCATGGTACCGCCTTTCGTACGTATATTTTTTTGATCCGGCATAAGGTCAATGACCGGGTGCGCAGCATCCTGTTTCATTTCTGTACTATATGCATCTTCAAGCCCAAGTACATTTCTTGCAAATTCAACCACCGCACATTGTAGCCCAAGGCAAATTCCGAAAAACGGAATATTATTCTCCCTTAAATAGCGAATCGTATTGATCTTTCCTTCAATTCCTCGTTCACCGAATCCGGGAGCAACTAGAATACCATCAAGGTGTCCTAATACTTTACCCGGATCATCTGTAACTTCCAGTGCTTCTGCATGAATCGATTCAACTTCAACTCTTGTTTCATTTGCAGCACCTGCATGTACAAAGGATTCATTGATTGATTTGTATGCATCCGGGAGTTTGTTGTATTTCCCAACCAATCCGATTCTCACTGTATTCTTTGGTTCTTTCAGCTTTTTTAGAAATCCCCTCCACGCTGCGAGATTTGGTTCGACACTGGCATCAAGTCCAAGCTTGGTCAAAACAATCTTATCCAGATTTTCATCGCGCATCAATAATGGGACATCATAAATCGTATCTGCATCTAATGCTTCAATTACAGAGTGTCGATCAACATTACAGAATAATGAAACTTTACGTCGTAGGTCATCCGTTAAAGGATGTTCGGTACGGCACACAAGCACATCCGGCTGATTCCCTGTTTGCAACAATTCTTTTACACTATGCTGCGTTGGTTTTGTTTTAAGTTCACCTGCGGCACTGAGATAAGGGATCAGTGTCAAATGAATAATAATGGCATTTCCACTTCCTAATTCCAGCCGTATCTGCCTTATAGCTTCCAGGTATGGAAGTGATTCAATGTCGCCTACAGTACCACCTATCTCAGAAATGACAATATCATACTCTCCAGTTTTCCCAAGCGCCCGTATCCTTCGTTTGATCTCGTCTGTAATATGAGGCACAACCTGGACAGTTTTTCCCAGGTAGTCCCCTGCCCTTTCTTTGTTAATAACGGTCTGGTAGATCCGGCCAGTGGTAACATTATTGTCCTGAGAAGTCGGTTTGCCAAGGAAACGCTCATAATGACCCAGATCCAGGTCTGTTTCAGCCCCATCATCCGTGACATAACACTCACCGTGTTCGTAAGGATTGAGTGTACCGGGGTCCACATTAATATAAGGATCGAATTTTTGAATTGTCACAGATAACCCTCTGGATTGCAAAAGCTTACCTAAGGATGCTGAAATAATTCCTTTACCTAGTGAACTGGAGACTCCGCCCGTAACAAAGATGTACTTGACCATGGATTGTGGATGTTGCTACGGGGTACAAAGGTACTAATTTTGTTGGTGCCTTCTAACTTCAAAAAGGACCTGGCTTTTGGACCAGCATGGAAATCACCTCAAAATCCGATTTCGAAAGATGTTTTACTATTTTACATTATCCAACAGCTTTTTAAACAAGTCATAAATAAGTGTTAGATGGTTGAATTTGGCTGGTACGGTATTCTTCAGGTCCTTGGGGCACTGGCACTTTTTATTTATGGCATGAAGGTCATGAGTGAGGGTGTACAACGGATGGCCAGTATCCAGCTGAGAGAAGCGTTGCAAAGAGTTACTCAAAATCGATTTTCTTCTTTTTTGACCGGCTTCTTCACTACAGCGATGATTCAATCCAGTTCAGCCGCCACGGTGATGACGGTGAGTTTTGTCAATGCAGGTATCCTTTCGCTTGCAGGGGCTGCTAGTATCATTATTGGGGCTAACGTAGGCACAACTGTGACCATCTGGATAGTGACCATACTTGGTTTCGAACTCAATTTGTTTACGCTTTGTCTTCCCTTGATTGGTATAGCCATGCCATTTCTCTTTTGGAAAAATGGAAAATATGCGCATTGGGCTGAGACAGCAATTGGATTTTCTCTCCTCCTGATTTCACTTGAGTTTTTGAAAAGTGTAGTTGCGGATCTGCAACATCACAATGAGATTATGTCCTTTCTGGGACGTTTGGGAGAGCATGGATTGCTATCCATTCTGCTTTACATTGTCTTCGGTATTGTATTCACTGCCCTTATTCAATCTTCGAGTGCAGCTATCGCACTGACACTTGCTATGTGTGTCAATGGAGGACTCCCGTTCGATATCGCAGCTGCCATGGTACTGGGTGAAAATATCGGCACCACCATTACAACCGAAATCGCCTCCTGGGTAGGCAACAGTGAGTCAAAGAAAGCGGCGAGGGTGCATGTTTTGTTCAACGTGATCGGTGTATTGTGGTTTCTTCCCTTCCTCCCGTTGATATTACCCTTTATTGGCTGGATTATGACCGGAGTATTGGGTATTGGAGATCCGTTTACAGACAGGTCATCCATGCCCATGGGACTTTCTCTTTTTTATACCCTTTTCAATCTTGCCAATGCTATTATTTTCATACTCCTTCTTCCTGAATTGATACGTCTTGCTTCGCGTACCGTGATAAGCAAATCAGAAGAGCAACGCAAACTTTTTTTTATTGATACAGGAAGTAATACCGCAGATTTGTCCTTACCTGTGGCACGACAGGAAATTCTTCAACAATGTCTTCGTGTCAAGCACCTCAATACCATTCTCAATCGCATCACAAATTTTTCTACCGAATCAGATTTTTATGTACAGATCAAAATTGCATATGAATATCTGAACACCCTCAATGAAAATCAACATGCCATTAATGCGTATCTGACAGGAATGGTGGAAGACCGAAGTTCTTTGCTTACCTCCAAACAAATAAAAAGTCTCCTCAATATCAGCCTGCTTGTAGATCATTTGCGATCGAAATATGAACGTGTATATCAATTATTAGGTGAAAAACGGCAACAACGCATTTGGTTTGGGCCAACACAACGATCCATCCTGCTGCACAAAATCAATGATACCCATGTACTGTTAAAAGGATGTATCCAAACACTCCAGGTAAATTCAGGATCACGCAATCAATGGAAAGGACTCAATATGGACCCGGGTGAAAAACAACAGGATTACCTGGATTACGAACGCGAACTCATGCGCGAACTGGAAAGAGGGGAAATGAAACTATCTTCCGTAGTTACGTATTACCGGATGACCCAATACATGGATGGCATCAATGAAGCATTACGAAATATGCTCGCCGAACTTACAGATGAACCCCTGATGCATAAAGCTGCAGGGTTCTTAAATAATTAGTGCAGATCCACCCACCCCTGGTTATTAACAAGTGCTTTGATCCTGAAATCAACATCATCGATTAAGGAAGGATCATATCCAAGTGTGGTTGAATTGTAATAAAATAAATTTCCTCCAGGATGTTCACCGGCAGGATCAGTATTGCTTATTGTTAATCCAATCAGGTCAGATGAAACTGTGGTTGGAGAAACAATGATGTGATATGAAGTATTCTCATTGAGCAGGAAACCGGGTGGCATGTTGATCGTCGTCCATCCAAGTGAGTTTAATACTACACTCGTCTGTGTGAAGTAAAAGCCATTTCCCGGAGTATCTCCCTCATACAATTGTACCGTAATATTAAACCCCGGTGTCAAACTGCTTACATTGAGTTCGACTGCCTGAATAAAACCGGAGTGCAAAGGCTTAAATGTCTGTGCCAGGTAATTAATATTTGTACCATCATTTCCGATAAAATAGGTAGCTGCAAAAACTTCACTTTTCGCTATGGTAGTAGTGCCGGAGTCACCCACAAAACCCTGAAATTTCTGGACATCCGTGTTGTAGATCAACATACCTTCTGAAGCATCAAGCAAATCTCTTTCCGCTGTATTCATCCGGGGTAAAATCAAACCACCTGTAGTTGAAGTGATCTCAAGTGCAGCAGAAGTATTGATGGTGGACGATCCTATACTCAACCGGTTACCACCCTTTTCATATATCAATTCAGCATCTGCACCCGGAATACCGCCATCATTGAATGTGATCTGCATATTGGCACCTGCAGTATTTCCCGGAGGGCCCGGAGGGCCTTGAGGACCCGGGTTACCTGTATCGCCTTTCACACCCGGAATACCTTGCGTACCGGCAGGTCCGGGATCTCCCGTGTCACCTTTTTCTCCTTGTGGTCCGGTTGCTCCGGGCTCACCCTGAATTCCCTGCGGACCGGGCTCACCTTGCGGACCCGGATCACCCTGTGGGCCCGTTTCACCCTGATCCCCTTTTGGTCCTTCAATTCCCTGTGGGCCTTGTGGGCCTTCCACACCCCCATTTGCAGCATAAAGAGCATATGGAACACTCAATAGTTCGCTCGTCCCGACAATGGTATAATTTGTACCACCTGTCGGATCAGTCTCAGATTTTATAAAATAGGGCCCAGCTCCCCAATCGATAGTCTCCAGACTACCGGAGATAACTGCACCATCCCCGATTTTTAGCGTTAAGAGTCCATTCGAATTTGTTGTTGTCAAATGCGATTCTTCAAAAACAGCCGGACCGGAATCTGACCCCTGTAGTAAGCTGATTTTAATCCTTACGATATGATCTGTGATCAGCTCATTCGATACATCGCGAATGACACCCTGAAAAGTCAATTTTTGAGGTGACTGTGCATGCAATGTTGAAATTGTAACGAAAAACAGGATCGCAAACCGGAATATGATTGAGTGCTTGTATTTCATTTCTCAATTAGGTTTAATGATTTTAAAAGTCTTGAGACGCGTTTGTTTGGAAGTGATATACACCAGGTACAATCCACTGTCAAGGGATTCCATCGACAATTTTGTCAATGGATGATTGATCTGCTGCGCTGTAATTAATTTTCCATTGATATCACATAATTGATACGATAGTTTATTCCCCACTGCATTCATGGTATTGCCAATTTCGATATTCAATGTGTTTTGAACCGGATTTGGGAATACCACAAGTTCAGGAAATAAATCAGGGTCGTTAGTTGCTACTTTGATCGTGTAAGGTTGTTGCACACCAAGGTTAATATTCTCTTCCCCGCTGGCAAAATGGATATAATCAATTTGGCCTATCGAGAAGGCTAGAGATCCTCCTGCGCCGTTTATATCCCCACCTGCCGGGAGGACATTTTGCTGTCCTGCAGATCGGATCGAGAATCCGATAGCAAAGGATAGAACTATAACTAATCTGTTGAATATCAGCATATTACTCAGGTGGCATTCGGCTCGAAAAAGCTTTTTTAGAAAATTGTCGAACCAGGATTGAAAATTAAAATTACAATTTTAGAATTTATATGGATTTCGATTCCTGCAGCAACGTTAATTAGGCAGGAAAGGCTCAATATTTATTCAATTTTATAATTCATAAAGAAAATCAGTGATTCAGGATTTCGCATTGCATCGCGATTCAGTGCCGAATCCACCTGCATGCCCATGAGGATTTTTTTTACCGGAGCTTCCATCTTTTTTCCACTGATCGTGTAAGGAATATCATCTACGGCAATGACTTCATCCGGTAAATGACGCGGCGTACATTTGGTTTTCAATAAATCGGCAATCTTTTTCTTTAGATCACCATTCAGTGGATGGCCATGACGCAACTTAACAAACAAAGGCATAAAATGCCTGCCCCCGGACAATTCCAGATTAACGATTAAACTGTCTTCTATTTCTGACAATTCATTTAATACCCGATAGATCTCCGCTGTGCCGATCCTGATTCCATGCCGATTGAGAGTAGCATCTGATCTTCCATAGATAATCACTCCGCCTTCACTTGTAATTTTTACCCAATCACCATGACGCCATACACCCGGAATTTCTTCAAAATAACTTGACCGATATTTCTTTTTATCCGGATCATTCCAAAAATACACAGGCATGGATGGCATTGGCTTTGTGATCACCATTTCTCCAATCGTATCTGAAACTTTATGATTCATTTCATCAAATGCATATAACGCACAGCCTAATCCCCTGGCCTGTATCTCGCCTTTTACTACATTCTTTTCAATCACACCTCCTACAAATGCAGTACATACATCTGTTCCTCCTGACATGGAACACAACCACACTTTTTTTTCAATAGCATTATACACCCAGTCAAAAGCCTCGGGTGGTAATGGGGATCCGGTAGAACCTATACTTCGAAGCTGACCTAAATCGAATTCCTTGCCCGGATTAATATTTTCCTTCATGCACGCAACAAGAAAAGGAGCACTGGTTCCAAAATGATTGATCTTAAGCTCATCTGCTAATTTCCAAAGCGCATTGAGATTTGGGGATGAAGGACTTCCATCATAGAGTACAATTGTGGCGCCTAACAACATAGAACCCTGAAGAAAATTCCACATCATCCATCCGGTCGTGGTATACCAGAAAAATCGTTCACCCGGATGTACATCATTGTGAAATGCGAGATATTTCAAATGTTCGAGCAGGCAACCACCATGGGAGTGAGTGATAGCTTTTGGTGCCCCCGTGGTACCTGAGGAAAACAGGATCCAAAGCGGATGATTGAACGGTACTGGACTAAACGTTGGAATTGATTTATTCTGTTCCAGTTCTTCATACCATGTTACATCATTAGATTTTGCTTTCTCACTACCTCCGATATACTCAATCAAAAGTGTATTGCGTAGTGTAGGCAATGAATTTTTAATTGCAGCTAATTCATTCTCTTTGCGGTATACTTTCCCATTGTATGAATAACCATCAGCAGCAACGAATATCGAGGGTTCAATTTGAGCAAACCTGTCCACGACACTGCTTACACCAAAATCGGGTGAGCAACAAGACCAAATAGCACCAAGAGAAGCAGCGGCAAGAAATGCAAAAATGGTCTCAGGTATATTAGGTAAAAAACCAACTACCCGATCCCCTATCCCTACGCCATGCGAAATATAATAGTCTCTGATTTTGGATACTTGCACCCACATTTCATCCACCGACACATGCTTCACCGGGTTGCTTTCAGAAGCAAAAAGAATACTCGTTTGCTGAGTCAACATCCCTTTGTAGATATGCTCCGCATAATTTAAAGTCGCTCCTTCACACCATATAACATCGGGCATTTGACCCCCGGATAATATTCGCTTGTAAGGACTATGCAGTTTAACCTCAAAAAACGAGATGATCGTTTCCCAGAATTTCTCTATATCATTTACAGACCATTCCCAAAGTGTATCGTAATCTTCGGCTTCAATGTCATGATTTTGCTTCAACCATTGGCGGTACGCATGGAGTCTTGAATTGCTTTTATCAGCAAGCGTAGGTTTCCATAAAATTTCTGTATCCTTTACCATGCGGGGTCCGTCTAAACGCCCTTAAGGTAAAACAAAATTAATAGTACATCCACTGAGTAGCACGGGTATATGGCGCACTACCTTCCCATCCGGGAATATTCTAAATTGCACCGATGATAAATCCAATCCACAAAATTCTTATTGCCAACAGGGGTGAAATCGCTTTACGGATTATTCGAACCTGTCATAAACTGAATATTAAAACCGTCGCGGTTTATTCTGAGGCCGACAGGCAAAGTCCACATGCTGCAATGGCTGATGAATCCATTTTCATCGGCCCCTCTCCATCCAGAGAGTCCTATTTGAATGCTGCCAAAATAATTGAAGCAGCACTTTCAACGGGGGCAGATGCCATACATCCGGGTTACGGCTTCTTAAGTGAAAATGCGGATTTCGCACGTAAAGTCGAGGATGCCGGTATAGTATTCATCGGCCCGTCGCCTGAAAGTATTTATACCATGGGTAATAAGCTGGAGGCAAAGGAAGCAGCCAAAGCATTTAATATTCCACTTGTCCCTGGCTCGGAAAGTTCTATTTCTGACAGCAAGGAAGCAAAAAAAGTTGCAGCGCAAATCGGTTATCCTCTACTCGTAAAAGCAGCGGCTGGTGGTGGTGGAAAAGGAATGCGCATTGTAAATCATGCGGATGAACTGGAGTCCCAGGTTGAACGCGCAATGAGCGAAGCACTTGCTTCCTTTGGGAATAGTTCTGTTTTTATCGAAAAATATGTTTCTTCTCCCCGGCACATAGAAGTGCAGGTGATGGCAGATCAGCATGGTCATTGCATTCATTTGTTTGAAAGAGAATGTTCCATCCAGCGAAGACATCAGAAAATAATTGAAGAAGCACCTTCCGCTCTGCTCACGCCGGAAAAAAGAGAAACGATGGGACAGGATGCGATACGAGCAGCAAAGTCTTGCAATTATCGGGGTGCAGGAACAGTTGAATTCCTTGTGGATGATCAGGGAAAACATTATTTCCTGGAAATGAATACACGCTTGCAGGTCGAACATCCTGTCACAGAATGTATCACGGGACTTGACCTCGTCGAAATGCAAATTCGAATTGCGGAAGGAAGACCAATGACAATCGAACAAAAAGATCTCAGGATCAATGGTCACGCAATGGAACTTCGTGTATATGCTGAAAATGCAAAAGAAAATTTCAGACCTTCCACAGGCAAATTAGAACGTTACATTATTCCAACCGGCAATGGTGTAAGGGTGGATGACGGGTATGCAGAAGGCTTGGAGATACCCATCCATTATGATCCCATGATCAGCAAATTGATTGTGCACGGGACATCGAGAGCTGACGCAATACTTAAGCTGAGTCGTGCCATTGATGAATATTTAATTCATGGCGTTGATACCACGCTCGCATTTGGAAAATTTGCAATCAATCATCCGGAATTTGTGTCAGGAAATTTTGATACGAATTTTGTAAATGCTCACATGGATGAGTTTTTACAGGAACAGCATAATTCAAATGACCTGTTGGCTCAATTTGTAGTTTGGCTGGACAGGAAAAGAAAAATAAAACTCCAGGTTCCGGAAATGAAGTGATTTCACTTAATTGATTTTTACAAAACGCTCAGCGTATTTCTCACCCGTGCGATTGTCGTATCCTGTCAAAAAATACAGGCCTGCAGGCAACCGGGATATATCGAAAGGGATTTCATTTTGCCCGGGTTTTATTTCTACATCCTCCGAAATAAAAACCTGACCAATCACAGATACGGCCATAAAATCCATTTTCGTTGCTTTATAGCTCCCGGTAATGATCAAAAGTTCATCATCAGAAATGGTACGCAATGTCAGCAATCCAATGTGATCCGGGTCTTTCAAATAATCTTCTGCAAACATTTGACTGGAAGGAATCACTTCTTCTTTAAAGTCTGTGGCGGCCCATCTTAATTTGACCTGGGAATTAAATAATCCATCAAACATTTTGAGTTCGACCGGATATAAACGATCAGATTCCATATAGAACGAAGTATGTTCTGTATGAACACCCGGTTCTAGCTTATTGATTAGTACCTTATCATCTATTTTAAAATAAATACCATCATCAGCTATGATTGCAAAATCATAATAACCGGCATGATACGCCTGTACGTAACCAGACCACCGAATACTAAAATTATCTGCCGGTAAAAGCGGATCAGGTGCATCCATAAAATACTGATAATTGATTATGGAATCTACCCGGGTTACTACCGGAGTTCCGGTAAAATCTATGTTGCTGAAATATCTCGCTGTTAATCCATGCCCTCTTGGTTTCACAATGCCTTTGAATATCCCGGTATACACACGCTCATCCTGTGTAGGTTCAATCTGTCGGTTGATCAATTTCGATCCATCTTCCCATTTATCAAAAAAGTAAATACTGTCATTCAATGCTTGCTTGAGGGGTGGTGATATATACCGCTCCATACCTGCTACTCCTTCAAATTGATATGGTGTAGAAGACAGACTTCCATCAAGGGATATGATCAGATGATCTGGTACCGAGGCAACATGTACTTTTCCGATGGATGGAATAACATCCCTGTATACGATTTTCGAAAGCCCTTGGGCATCAGTAGCTTTTAAATAGACCCTGTATTTAACTTCAGTGGACGTTTCACCAAGCAAAGGCACCATCCAATTTCCTGATGCAACTCCATTTGTCCACGGCATGGCAGGATGCGCATGAGATGCATGTATAAAATCAATCTTCCAGCTTAGTTGTGCACCAGGGATGATACCATCTTCAACATCAGAAGCCGTTCCTTCGAAATACAGATTTGATCCACCCGAATAGGTTTGTCCTTCCAGTGGAAATTTTATTTCAGGTTGTGGTCTCTTATTGGTGGTTACAAATAGATTTCCAATCGATGAAGTATCAGCTCCTGCGCCGTTTTCAACTATTACATAAACAGCAAATGTATTTTGATCCAAGGTTACATTTTCGATTGTAAAGACATCATTATGTTGATCTGCATTTTCCTGGTTGTTGAAAAACCACCGATAATGTAGAGGTTGTGCACCCGAAGCAATCACAGAAAATATGGCATTTTCGCCCTCACTTACTAATACATTTTGTGGTTCAACAGAGATATTAGGTTTTCCACTACCTGCATAAAGTACTTTCCACAACGTTCCATCTTGCGTAGAAGTATTGTCCTCCTGGGATCCATCACCTCTACCCTTTCGCTCCAAATAAAATAAACTGCCATCAGGACCAACTGCAATATCCACTACACGGTCTCCGTCCGATAAAAATATCCCCTTGTCTAACCCGGAATCCACATCCAGCATATGTATATGACCAGTACAGTAATCACTATAAAATAAAATTCCCGAATACATTTCCGGGAACTGATTTACCTGCGGATTGTAAAATGAAGCACCTGCTACACAACAATAATTATCCTTATGCTCATATTGATAAAATGGATCCTGGTATTCATCCGGCAGATCTTCACCATTTGATTTTCCTTCTACCCTTGGCCATCCATAAAAAGCACCCTTTTCTATTTTATTGATTTCTTCAAATTTATTGTTGCCCACATCTCCGACAAAAATTGAACCATCGAATGGATTAAGGGTCATCGTGAATGGATTTCTCAAGCCATACGCATATACCAGGTTTGATCTGCCTGTGTTAAGATTATACCATGGATTGTCAGGTGATGGGACACCCATATCATCAACACGAAGCACTTTTCCATTTGTAGAACCAAGGTCCTCACTTTTCCATCCCTGTGCACCTTCTCCCGTGCTGATGTAAAGCAATCCGTCCAGGCCAAAAACCATCGCTCCTCCGTTATGAATATCCGATCCTGTTTCGTCCAGGTCTAGCAGAATTAATTCGCTGCCCGGAATTGCGTTATCACCGATAGCGGTAAAACGACTCACTCTGTTTTTTTTAATCACCGGAACCGTGTAATACAAATAAAAAAATCCGTTTGATTCAAAATCAGGATGCAAAACGATATGACCAAGGCCACGCTCATTGGTGTCATCTACTTCAATTGTCAAGAGCGGTTCATCGACCAGGTTTCCATCCCGAATGACGCGCACCTTTCCATTCTTTTCTGTGATAAGTATCCTTCCGTCAGGAGCTATCGCAATAGAAGTAGGATTCAATCCGCTGGCAACTCTTTCCCGGTTAAACCCATCAGGCAATTGGCCAAAAATGTTTGCACTTAAAAACAAAAACGAGGCGACTAATAAATTTAAGTTCAGACTTCGCCCTTGTATTTTAGAATAATGAATTTTTATAACTTCCATTCAGGAAATGGTTTCAAACGATTCTATATAAACCGGTTCTCCCCACATGAATGTGGTTTCAACTTCAGCTATTCGGATAGTACATTTTACATCCGCGCCTTCCTTCTTTAGCTGGTTGGGCATATTGAGTGGAAAAAATTTTCGCCCTGTTTGATCAATGATTCCATAAAAACCACCTTCCATGTTCATGTACACAACTTTTCCTTCTATTTTCATAAGGATAAATTTACGAAATCGATTATGCAATTAATAACGCATCCTGTAGACTTATATGTCCTGCATTAATCGAAAGGGTATGTATTTGGGCTGAAAATTGAATTAACCCGAAAAGGATTTGCTGAATTGATGCTGGAGATTTTCAAGCATTTTTTGTTGGGCCATCAATTGTTGGGTGATGGATACTGATTGGAAAGCAGGTGCTTCCAGGTGAGAAGTCAATTTCATGCGCACTTTCCAGACTTCAAGGATATCAGATGCCGAAATGGAATATGTACTGAATTCTTCATTGTCCGACATGCAATCGATGCATTTATCTGCTTTGATCCGGTTGACTATCCGCTTGATGACAACTTCCTGCTTCGTGACAATGATAAAAAGCTGGTGATTTTTTATAGCCTGTTCCCAGTAACGAGGTTCAACAAAGGAAGCGATGACAATATCATTAGGTTTGAAGGTGGGCTCCATGCTTGCGCCTGCAATCTCAAAAGACCGGTAGCTTCCGGATCTAAATTGCGGATCAGGAAGTTGATACGATGGAAGATCCTGCATATACGTTGGATCATCCAGCAGGTTGCCATACCCAGCCTGGGCCGGATAAGGAACATGGACAATCCGCTCAAATCCCTTCTGATCTGTCATCACCGTCAGGTTGCGGAGCCGCAGACCATCATCTGCTCCATTCCCTGCGAAAGGACTTCCCTCTCCGGAGAACAGAAAATGAGGGTTAAAACGATATAGGTTGACCGCTTTTTCAATTAGCTCCAAGGGTACGTCCCTTCTTCCACCCAACATTTCTGAAATACCCTGTGCGTGATACCCGATCGATAGGGCGAAATGACGCTTTGATCTCACATGTCTTTCCTCAACCAGTTTTTCCAGGCAGACGAGAAAGCGCTTTGTCACATTTGAAATACCCATCAGAAGGGGTAAATATATATAAATTCTTAATGTGTAGAACTTTAATAGTAAAAAAATTACCTATTAAATGAAAATTCAATGTATCACACATAATTTTACATCCCTATAACCCTCCCGTTGCCTTTGCGTGAACGATTGATCCGTTTTGACAAATTCTTTAAAAACATTTCAATTGAAGAAATCTCTCTTTCACATTACAAATTTACATTGCAAATAGAATCATATTTAACTGATAATCAAGTATATAATTACTACAAATAATTACGCAATGACAACTCTCAAGGAGAATCAAAAACGATCCCTATCCAATTGAACCAATCCACTACAAAATTGTATAGATTAATATATACTTTTTTGTAACAGAATGCCGAACTTTACACCCGCAACAGGAATAGACCATGATTGATGATAGCATGCAGACCCTGGAGGTCCACACACAGTCCGAGTACAAGTACGGATGGTCGACTTTGCTTGACATGGACACCTTTCCAAAAGGGTTGTCAGAAGATACTGTCAAGGCGATCAGTTTGAAAAAGGAAGAACCCGAATGGCTTCTTGAATGGCGTCTTAAAGCCTATCATCACTGGTTAACGATGAAGGAACCTGCCTGGGCAAACGTGCATTATCCTTCTATTAATTACCAGGACATTATCTATTTCGCCGCACCAAAAAAGAAGCTTAATTCAATTGATGAAGCGGATCCCGAATTGCTACTTATGTTTGATAAACTCGGGGTACCATTGGAAGAGAGAAAAATTCTCGCTGGTGTAGCCGTTGATGCAGTGGTCGATAGTGTATCTGTGACGACAACATTTAAAAAAGAACTGGCCACACTGGGTATCATTTTTTGCTCTTTCAGTGAAGCCGTTAAAGAACATCCTGATTTGGTGAAAAAATACCTGGGCAGTGTTGTTCCTTATACAGATAATTTTTTTGCAACGCTCAATTCAGCCGTATTCAGTGATGGATCTTTCTGTTACATACCTCAGGGCGTTCGATGTCCAATGGAACTCTCGACCTACTTCAGGATTAATGCTGCAAATACCGGTCAATTTGAGCGGACGTTGATCATTGCCGACAAAGGCAGCTATGTCAGTTATCTGGAAGGTTGTACGGCTCCCATGCGAGACGAAAATCAATTGCATGCAGCAGTCGTTGAGATTGTTTCCCATGATGAAGCTTTTGTAAAATATTCAACCGTACAAAACTGGTATCCGGGTGATAAGGATGGCAAAGGCGGCATTTATAATTTTGTAACCAAACGCGGTATTTGCACAGGCTACAAATCCAAAATCACCTGGACACAGGTAGAAACCGGTTCCTCCATTACATGGAAATATCCAAGTGTGATTTTGAAAGGAGATGAATCTGTCGGTGAATTCTATTCCGTCGCAGTAACAAATAATAAGCAGCAAGCGGATACAGGCACAAAAATGTTGCATATCGGTCGCAACACAAAGAGTACCATTATATCAAAAGGTATTTCTGCCGGATACAGCAATAACTCATACAGGGGATTGGTCAAAATTGGAAAAAGAGCTGATGGGGCACAGAATTTCTCACAATGTGATTCATTGCTGATGGGAGATAAATGTGGCGCACATACATTTCCTTACCTCGAAGTAGACAACCCAAGTGCAAGAGTAGAGCATGAAGCAACTACTTCCAAAATCGGGGAAGACCAGCTTTTCTATTGTAAACAAAGAGGCTTGAGTGAAGAAGACGCAATCAATATGATTGTAAACGGATATTGTAAAGAAGTTTTCAACGAATTACCGATGGAGTTTGCAGTGGAAGCGCAGAAGCTGCTGGCTGTAAGCCTTGAAGGAAGTGTTGGGTAAAAAATATGAAGCAAAAAGAAATGAACCCGTTATTACAGATTTCGGATCTATACGTTTCGATTGATGGTAAATCCATCCTGAATGGTTTGAACCTCATCATCAACCCTGGAGAAGTGCATGCAATTATGGGCCCTAATGGCTCGGGCAAAAGTACACTTGCCAATGTCATTGCAGGGCGTGAAGAATATACAATTGAATCCGGTTCTGTTCTTTATAAAGGAGTGGACTTGTTTTCACTAGAAGTTTCCGATCGTGCGCTGGAAGGCATCTTTCTTGCATTTCAATACCCGGTTGAAATCCCGGGGGTAAGCAATTCAAACTTCCTGAAGAGTACGATCAATGTACACAGAGTCCACAATGGATTACCGGAATTAAATGCACTTGAAATGCTGAAATTCATCAAATCAAAGATGAATTCACTTGAGATGGATCCTGAACTTTTGAAGCGATCCCTCAATGCCGGCTTTAGCGGAGGAGAAAAGAAGAGAAATGAAATTTTACAAATGCTCCTGCTTGAACCCACCCTTGCTATCCTGGATGAAACGGATTCAGGTCTTGATATAGATGCGCTGCGCATAGTGGCAGACGGTGTCAATTTACTCAGGTCTGATGACCGTTCATTTATAGTTGTAACACATTACCAGCGATTGCTCACACACATCGTCCCAGATTTTGTACATGTACTTTCCAATGGCCGGATTGTTGCCACAGGAGACAAAACACTTGCACTCAAACTGGAAGAAGAAGGATACGACTGGATCAAAGAATCTCCGGCTATTACGGCCTAAAAAAATAACATCAATGACCGATCAGGATCAGTTATTCCAGCATCTTGACATTGTCTATGCAGATTTGGAAACAGGCCTCAATGGTTTGTCCGGATCCCCTTTGCATCAGATCAGGCAACAATCGATAGAATCCCTGCGGCAAGTTCAGTTCCCTGGCAAAAAACATGAGGACTGGAGATATACACCTGTTCAAAAACTTATGACACCCAGGTTTAAACTGGCTAAAAATCAACCATCGTACACCGTTGAATCTGTCCGTGACCTGGATTCAATCGTCATTCCGGTCATAAATGGAAAAGTTAATTTAAGTAATCCCGATGCAAGATTAATCAACGCAGGGATTAGGCTTATTCCACTACACGAAGCAATTGACAATGAAGTGTGGAAGGAATCGTTTGGCAAATTTTTGATGTCCTCTCCCCCTTCCGCTAACCGCGCATTTGAACTTCTCAACCTTGCTTTCCATTTGAATGGTTTCTTTTTGATGGTGCCCAAAAACACAATATTAGAGACACCCATTGAAATAAGGATCGTGCATGATGATGCCGAGCCTTCGTTTTCTCATCCATTATATTTTATTCATTGCGGATCCGGAAGTCAAATTGAGTTGATTGAACGATTTGAAAATAATGAAGCAAGCCAAAATCTTCATATTGAATCAATGATCAATTCATTGTGTCATGTCTACCTTGAAAAAAATGCAGGCCTTAAACACATCAAATGGCAAATCCTCCCGGCGGCTCAAAACCTTGTTTATAAACTATTCGTACGTCAGCAAAAGGACAGTCGTTTTGAAACTTTTGCTTTTGACTATGGAGGCAAGTTGATTCGAAATAACATTGAAGTCGAACTGGAGGAACAAAATACGTTTACCTCTCTGCAGGCAGGATTTTTGGCTACAGGGACACAGAATATGGATCATCAAACCCGGATAAATCATATTGCACCTCACTGCGAAAGTCATGAACTCTACAAAGGTATAATTGACGATCAGGCCAGTGCCGCATTCAATGGGAAAGTAATGGTTCACAAAGACGCACAAAAAACAAATGCATTTCAGCAAAATGATGCACTTGTTCTTTCCAGGCATGCTCTTATGAACAGCAAACCGCAACTTGAGATCTTTGCTGATGATGTCAAATGCAGCCACGGTGCCACCATCGGCCAACTGGATGAAAAAGCACTTTTCTACCTGGAGTCGCGCGGCATTCCTGAAGTAATGGCTAAGCACATGCTTAAAAAAGCATTCATCACGGAAGTACTGGACAGTATGAAAAATGATAAAATGCGCAATCATATCAGCTCACACATGGGCCTGGGAGAATGAATCTACCAACACCCGGAACGATACATAAGAATTTTGATGTCCATGAAATCAGAAAAGATTTCCCCATTCTGAATCGCAAGGTCAATGGTCTTCCTCTTGTCTATCTAGATAATGCAGCCTCAAGCCAGAAACCGGAATATGTAATTTCTCAAATGGATGATTACTATCATCGTCTTCATGCCAATGTACACAGAGGGGTACACCAGTTGAGCCAGGAGGCAACGGATGCATTTGAAAAATCAAGACAAACAATAGCAAAATTTATCGGCGCCCCTTCAGATCATGAAGTAATATTTACGAGAGGCACAACTGAATCCATCAACCTGATTGCAAATGTTTTTTCCATCTCGCACATCAACCCGGGAGATGAAATTATTCTTTCCGGCCTGGAACATCATTCCAATATTGTACCCTGGCAAATGGCATGCAATGCCCGGGGTGCGCAAATAAAAGTTATTCCCGTACTCGAAAATGGTACAATTGATATCACCTGGCTTGACCATGCTATCACTGATAAAACCAAACTGATCTCAGTCGCACACATCAGCAATGCATTAGGTACGATCAACCCGGTTGAGCAGATCATTGACATTGCACATCAAAACGGGGTACCTGTTTTTGTCGATGGTGCACAGGCTGCCCCACACGCGTTAATCAATGTAGCGGATCTGGATGTTGACTTCTATGCATTCTCCAGTCATAAAATGTATGGCCCTACAGGAATAGGGATACTTTATGGAAAATCAAGCTGGCTAAATGTACTACCTCCATGGCAAGGTGGAGGCGAAATGATTGAAGAGGTGAAATGGACAGGAACAACTTATAATAAACTTCCTTTCAAATTTGAAGCCGGCACACCTGATATCGCAGGTGCAATCGGACTTGCGGCTGCTTGTGATTACCTGTCCGGATTTGACCGGTCTGAGCTGCTCGCGTATGAAAATAAACTGTTAGATGCGTGTACCAATGGCATGCGTTCTTTACAGGGTATACGTCCTGTTGGAACGGCCGCTAATAAAGCTGCTGTCTATTCATTTAACATCAATGGTCTTCATCCGTATGATATTGGTACCATTCTCGACCAGCAAGGTATTGCCGTGCGAACCGGGCATCATTGTGCTCAGCCTTTAATGGATTGTTTTGGTATTCCGGGTACAGTGAGAGCTTCATTTGCTTTTTACAATACAATGGATGAAGTGGAATCCCTTATCAGGGCGACACATAAAGCGATTAAACTCCTGTCGTGATGAACATACAAACTCTTTCACTGACTGAAGTACAGGAAGAATTGATTGATGATTTCTCTCAATTCAGTGACTGGACAGAGAAGTATGAATATCTTATTGACTTGGGGAAAGCATTGCCCTCCCTTGAAGAAAAATATAAAACAGATTTGTTTGCCATTAAAGGATGTCAGTCTAAAGTTTGGTTGCATGCTGAAATAATGGAAGGTCGGATATTTCTCACCGCTGACAGTGATGCATTTATTACAAAAGGCATTATTGCACTCTTGATTCGTGTATTGTCAGGTCAAAAAACAGAGGAAGTCGCTAACGCTGATCTTTATTTTATTGAAAAAATCGGTCTCAACTCGCATTTATCTCCCACACGTTCGAATGGATTGAAAAGTATGATTCAGCAAATTAAATCATATGCCCGCCAGGGTACAATTCCAAACGAAACCACCATTCCTCCTGATGCAGCCCTGAAGAGAGAAATGATGATCATGAAAATCAAGGAAGTATTTGATCCTGAAATACCGGTAGATATATGGGAGCTTGGATTAATCTATGACCTGGATATCAAAAACAATGGCAATGTAAACGTAACGATGACATTGACTTCACCCGCTTGTCCTGTTGCCGGTAGCTTACCACTGGAAGTCCAGGAAAAATTATTATCCCTTGATTTTGTAAAGGATGTTGAATTAAAACTGGTTTGGGAACCAGCCTGGAATAAAACGAAAATGAGTGAAGAGGCCCGCATGGCACTTGACATGTACTAATAAATACTCTGATTATGAAAATTTCAGCTACAGACGAATATGGATTAAGAATATTACTGCAAATTGCACGTGCACATGCGGATGAAGGTCTGAGCCTTTCTCAAATTGCAGAGCTTGAGAATATCTCCCAGGCATATGCCGCGAAGATTACAAGATCTTTGCGAATTGCAGGATTTATTCAGAGTATACGGGGTCACAAGGGCGGTTACATCCTGGCGATGATACCTCAGGAAATCCGCATTAACGAAGTGTTGAGAGCCCTTGGAGGTGCTATGTACAGTGACAAATTCTGTGGTCAGCATGCAGGCACTTTGTCCTTATGCACAAATTCAGTTGATTGTTCGTTACGTTCCCTATGGACAATCCTGCAACTCAGTATGGATAAAATCCTGGACCAGCTTTCCAGCACAGTGGGATCCGAAGCTTGGAATTCACGTGACTTGAAGTCGCGGCCGCACTGACCCTATAGTGAGTCGTATTAATTTAAATCATACCAACATGGTCAAATAAAACGAAAGGCTCAGTCGAAAGACTGGGCCTTTCGTC